>VAPK010072046.1_pt1 | contig 17976 bp, 13 predicted proteins | sample 3395031 | NCBI WGS metagenome assembly VAPK01 (sample SAMN08290443, study PRJNA428436) | hydrothermal vent metagenome | isolation source: Deep-sea hydrothermal vent chimney 1 | place: Pacific Ocean: Juan De Fuca Ridge
ATCGAAGAAATTAGCACACCGTTGGAAACCAACAACCTGCTGGGGACGATTAACTATACCGCACCGGAATATCACATCGGCGAACCAGCCAGTAACCGTTCGGACATATTTTCACTTGGCGTGATCGCCTATGAACTGCTAAGCGGAAAACTCCCTTATGGCAAGGAGCTGTCTGCGCGCAATCTTCGCCGGGTCAATTATCGATCGATCAAACAGTTTAATCCGGAAGTACCTGTCTGGGTAGACAGGGCGCTGGAGAAAGCCGTACATATCAAGCCTGAACTCCGCTTCAGCATATTGTCTGAATTTACCCACGCCCTGAGCCAGGCTGATGCCAACCTGGTTAGTCAGGAATACGTACCCTTAATCAAGCGCAATCCCCTCCAGGTCTGGCAGGGAATTAGCGCTATTCTGCTGCTCAGCAATCTGCTACTCCTCTATCTCTATTTACACTAACTTAAGCCAAAAACAAGCTCGTAAAAAGTGTCTAAATTTTTATAATAGCGTTTTTTGAAATCGATGATATAAACGCTATCTTGCTAAAAGATAAGCCTTTTTTCTCCCAATTCTATCTCGCCCCTGCTACACTCTGCGCACACAACGGGATGAAGTCATGACAGACACAGAGAGCAAAGAAGAAAACCGGGATTATCTGAAAAAGTTTACCAAGGCTCTGCGTAAACAGCGGATGGATAAAGTGGAAGCCTTTCTGCTGGACATGCATCCGGCTGAAATCGCCCACCTGCTCGAATCCCTGCCCAGCGATCAACGTGAAGTCATCTGGCCACATATCCCGGTCGAGGCCGAGGGTGAGGTGCTGCTGCACCTCAATGATAATGTGCGCGCGGCCTTCATTGAAAAAATGGATCCCGAGGCCCTGGTAGCCGCCACCGAGGCCCTGGATGAGGATGATCTGGCTGATCTGTTCCCGGAAATGCCCCGGGACGTGGTGCAGGAGCTGCTGCTGTCAATGGAACAGCAGGATCGTGACCGCCTCAAAGCCGTACTCTATTATCCGGAGGATACCGCCGGCGGACTCATGGATCTGGATACGGTGACGGTGCGCGCCGATATTACTCTGGACGTGGTATTACGCTACCTGCGTCGTCGCGGTGAAATCCCCCCTTCAACCGACAGCCTGTTTGTGGTCGACCGGGATGGCCATTATCTCGGCCTGCTACCGTTGACCGCCCTGCTCACCCACGAGCCGGCGGCAACGGTTCACGAGGTCATGGAACACGACGAAAATGCCATTCCCGCCGACATGCCAGAACGTGAAGTGGCTAATCTCTTTCAGCACCGCGACTTGATCACCGCGCCGGTGGTCAGTGACGACAATATCCTGCTGGGTCGTATCACCATTGACGATGTGGTTGACGTTATCCGTGACGATGCCGATCACTCCCTCATGAGCATGGCCGGTCTGGATGAAGAAATGGATATGTTCGCGCCGGTAGTCACCAGCGCCAAACGCCGCGCCGTCTGGCTGGGCGTCAACCTGCTTACCGCGCTGCTGGCCTCCTGGGTAATCGGCATGTTTCAGAGTACTATCCAGCAATTTGTCGCCCTGGCCATCCTTATGCCCATCGTCGCCAGCATGGGCGGGATCGCCGGTACCCAGACCCTGACCCTGGTGATACGCGGTATCGCACTGGGACAAATCAGTGCCAGTAATGCACGTCAGCTGTTTACCAAAGAACTCTGGGTGGGAGTATGGAATGGCCTTATCTGGGCTATCATTCTCGCCGCTATTGCCGGGATCTGGTTTAACAGCCTCAACCTGAGCCTGCTCATGGCCGCCGCTATTGTTATCAATTTGATCGTGGCCGCTATCGCGGGCGCCACGGTACCGCTGCTGTTACGCCGCGTCGGTATCGATCCGGCCCTGGCCGGTTCAGTGGTGCTGACAACCATTACCGACGTCATGGGCTTTTTTGCCTTTCTTGGACTTGCCAGTGTGTTTCTGGTGTGAAAGCCGGATGGCTCCCTCTCCCAGGATCTGGGAGAGGGCTGGGGAGAGGGTTCAAGAATCTGCCGCAAACCGATCCCCCCTCATCCCAGCCTTCTCCCCCCCTCGGGGGAGAAGGAGCAAAACCAAATCTTCACCTGAAGGCGAGGAATTTACAGATCCCCTATCGGGGACTTTAAAAAAACGTATTAAAAAGTTCAGCCTGACAGAAACAAGGGCGATTTTACCGCGGCATGAAAACAATGAGGATAATGTTTTAAACAAAAGAATATAAACAATCAACCACGACACAGTGCCCGGAACACGGTCTAAGCCCGTGACGATCCCATCGCTGTAGCTGGAAAGGTCGCTCCGATGCCACTGCCATAAGGCGGGAAGGCGGAAACCGACGTTTGATCCAGGAGTCAGAAGACGAACTGCGTCGTAACAAACAAAATCTTATGGAAACGGGTTTCGTAAAAGTGAGCTTTTTGCTCGCCTTTACGAAACCCGTTTTTTTATTTTATGAGGATACAAAATGAAAACACAGATCGAATTAGCCCGAGCAGGCATTGTTAGCACGCAAATGAAACGGGTCGCCGGCCAGGAAGGCCAAGAGAGTGAACAGATCCGAAAATATGTCGCTAGTGGCGAAATAGTTATTCCCAACAACCCCAACCGTCCCCATCAAAAAGTCGTCGGCATCGGCCGAGGCCTGCGCACCAAGATCAACGCGTCCATCGGCACCTCATCGGATATCTGTAATATCAAACTGGAAGTACGTAAGGCGCAAATTGCAGAGCAAGAAGGCGCCGACACTCTGATGGAGCTTTCAGCCGCCGGCAATCTGGACGAGGTTCGACGCCAGGTGCTGGCCAATACCCGGCTTCCGGTGGGCAATGTCCCTCTCTACCAGGCTTTTTGCGAGGCGGGACGAAAATACCGCAACCCCAATAAGCTGGATCCGGAAATGCTGTTCGAGCTGATTGAAAAGCAACTGGCAGACGGCCTCAGCTTCATGGCCATTCACTGCGGCATCAATCAATATTCTATCAAACGCTTACGCAAACAGGGCTACCGCTACGGCGGTCTGGTCTCCAAAGGCGGCACGTTTATGGTTTCCTGGATGGATGCCAACCGGCGGGAAAATCCGCTCTATGAACAGTTCGATCGTGTCTGCAACCTGATGAAAAAATACGATGCGGTACTTTCACTGGGTAATGGCATTCGTGCCGGTGCCATCCACGACAGCCACGATCGTGCGCAAATGGCCGAAATGATCACTAACTGCGAGCTGGCCGAACTGGGCCGCGAACAGGGCTGCCAGATGATGGTAGAAGGACCCGGCCATGTACCATTGGATGAAATCGAAGCCAATATTATCCTCGAAAAACGCATGAGCGGCGGCGCACCTTACTATGTACTGGGACCACTGCCGGCCGATACCGGCGCCGGCTACGACCACATTACCGCCGCTATCGGCGCTGCTAATTCCGCCCGCGCCGGAGCGGATCTTATTTGTTATATCACCCCCGCCGAACATCTGGCGCTGCCCAATGAAGATGATGTGCGTGAGGGTGTACGTGCAACACGGCTTGCCTGCCGTATAGGCGATATTGCTAAATATCCGGAGCAGCGCGAGCGGGAAAAGCAGGCCTCCCTGGCGCGGCGCGACATGCGCTGGGATGATCTGAACAAACACCTTCTCTTCCCGCAGGTGGCAAAAGAAGTACGACAGAGCCGCACACCGGCCGCAGAAAAAAGCTGCAGCATGTGCGGTGATTTTTGCGCCATGAGCAAGGGCGAAGAGATTTTTTTCCATGACGCAACCGGCGACAAAGCTTATAAAAAAGTTCCCCAAAACAGCGGAGCGGAAAACTGAAACAACATCGCCGGCAGTAAACATCCCTTCACCACTTCAGCAACCTGTTGACTGATTGAAACCAGTCAACGCCCTCATCAGGGGCTTTCAAAAGGGGCGCAATTTTTGCGTTCTTTGCAAAAAACGTGAGGGGAGCTTCCAGGAACCTTCTGAAAGTCCCGCTGGATGAGTTTGTTAGCTGCTGTTTTTTACCCGTTCATCAATTAAATATTTTCGAAGTCGCCTTTCTCCTCGCATAATATAAACTATATAAACCTTATTCTTATTTGTACGATAGAAAATTCTGCATGGTCCAACAATAACTTCTCGATAGCGACTCCCCTTTAATTCAGGAGGAACTCGACCTGATTTTGGAAACTCTTCAAGTCTTTCTACTTTTGTAAAGACTTCTTCAACTAAGTCTTGGGCAGCGGCAAAATTATCAAGTGCAATATATTCAGCAATTTCATTTAGATCAGATAGAGCCGGCTCTGTCCAAATTATTTGAGCCACTTATTCATTGCCTTTTTTGCTTCTTTTTGTGTATAGGTTCGGTTTTCAAGAATAGCCGCTTCTCCTCGCGCTATCCCCTCAAGAATTTGCATTCTATTTTGCATAAATTCAAAATCTTCTACATCTATTAGATAAGCTGATGGCTTGCCATGCTCGGTGATTAGTACAGGCTCCTTAGATTTATGTAAATCTGCAAGGATCTTGGTGGCCTGCCGTTTCAAGGTGGTTACGAGTTCTACTTTCATAAAGTGATACTATACTATCACTTTAAAATTGGCAAGTTTCCAGCTTTTATGCAGTTAACAGATTCTGACAAGAATAATATCAGTTCAGTTTTCCCGATTTCCCTCTGAGTATATTTGTTGGGCATATTTCATTTTTCGCAAGCTGTCATTTTTCGTTGCAAGCACGGAAAATGACAGCTTAAAACCTGACTTATAAATCAGTGAGTAACATACATACCAAACTGCGTGCCAATCAGCAAACGCCCATCCTGACTGTAGTTCATACTATGCGGGCTGACCGGCCCCAGCAACGCCGGTGAACGCATAATTTCAGTCACCTTCTGCATGTCGCTGTCGATAACAAACTCGCTGATATATGCCGTTTCGATGTGCTCGGCATCACCACCTGTTTTCCAGGCTGCCAGCACTGCGTTATCGCTCTGCCCACGCTGAAAGTCTGTAACTTCGCCCTCAACCGTCACCTCGGCCAGCGTGTTTGCCTGATTATCCAGAATATAAATAGTTCCACCTGTGGCCGTCTTTGCACTAACGATAATTTCTTTCTGACCGTCGGCATTAATATCGACTACCTGCATGGCCGTCAATGTGTCCCCGTCAAAAACATTATTAAACAAAAATACTGTGTCATAAAAATTGCTGTTCTGATGTTGCGCATCACTGTCGCGCTTGCGAATGTACAGACTTGTGCTGGTCAGACGCACCAGATCATTAATCCCGTCGTCATCCAGATCATCGATGGCAATATCAAGACTCTGTTTATCAATACTCAGCTGCCATTTTTTAAGATATTCAAAAATATTATTACTATCGTACTCAAAATCGACAGAATACAGATAACTGCCAATATACCCTACTAATTCAAGACGACCATCACCATCGACATCCTTTAAATCAAAACCGTTCGCCAACCCGCCGCCAATCAAATTTTCAAAATAATTATTGCGCACAGGCTGCCAGCCATGATGAACCGTGTTAGCCGGGTTTTTTCTAGCGCCGAAGTCCAGTAACTGAAACTGCGTCAACTCCCGGTTGTCCTGATCCTGCCCGCCGCTGGTCAACAGAAGTTGATCACGGCCCAGGCCCATGACATCTTCCGCCCGCAGCATCGTCCCGGAAATAGTGATATTTGTCGCCGCCACCTGTGCGGAGATATTCACTCGCCCCGTGTCATAATCTATAAACATCAGTCTCGCGCCGTGTTTATATTCCGTATCACCTGCGTTCAATTTTTCGCTCGGATCACTGCTGGACATAAAGGTGGCGTAACGGTTTGTCGCTGAAAACTGAAAATCCACCGCACCGGTAAACGGGGTTTTCATTAACCCCAGAGTTAAATTCTGACGGCTTATAGAGCGCCCGCTGATATCCGCACCTGGAGCTGCCGGCAGCGGCAACACCGTGAAGGCGCTGTATTTATCAGCGCTAAAATTATTCGCCCAAATGGCCTCTATGTTTCCATCATTGTCTACATCCCCTGCGGTCAGACTCACAAAACCACCGTGCAGGCGATCGTCGTAAAATACGCCGTTATTTTTCAGGCGAATCCATTCAGGGGCAGACTGAAAAACAGCACTGTCATTGGTTGTAAATATTTTCAGATACTCTCCATCCGTCGTCGAACCCACACCAGCGCCATTAATACAGGCGCCGACAATGACCTCGTCCTGACCATTACCGTCGAGATCTGTGACGGTCATAGAACAACGTGTTGATTCCGGCTTCCTCAAAGGATACGGTTCACTGAACAATGATGACTGATGCTGGGGGCTGAACACCTCAATAATACCGTTTGCCGTTTGCGGATACAGGCCTATAATTTCATCTACACCGGCACCATCACCATCAACATCGGCGGCAAGAATTTGATCGCCAAAACCTCCCGGCGGCTTGGCCTTGGTCCATTCATCCTTTAGACTCACACCGTCAATGACATAGCCTGCCGAGGTCACAATCTCCGGCCAGTTATCGGCAAAGTCTACGTTGGCAACGACCATAGAGCCACCGTAATTATTAACCTCACTGGTCCAGTCATTGCTCAACGTACGGCTGTTATCGGTGGGAAGAGTCAGAACGTTTATTTGCTCCTGCGCCGGACCTTTAGACACCAGGGTGACAATTTCAATGGCGGCATCGTTATCGATATTACGGGCAAACAAGGCATAGCCGTGTACGGCATCGGCAATTTCATAAGAATAAGCCAGGGTGCGTGAAGCGCCGTCGATTACACTCACGGTATTACCGTTGAGAACAATAATATCCAGCCGCCCGTCACCATTGACATCGACCGCATCGATGGCATCGATACTGGCCTGATTACCCAGGCTGTAGGGATAGACCCACTCCTGATAAAAATCACCCTGGCCGCCGTTCAGAGCGGGATCCCATTTCAGCGTGTAGATCAGGGACAGGTTGTCAGTTACCAGCACTTCATTATCGCCGTCACCGTTAAAATCCCCGATATGAATGGCATTCTGTTTTCTCGGTACACGCGCACTACTTCGAACCAGAGGCTGATGACTGTCGTCAGTCAATTTGATACTGGCTGTCTTGGTAGTGGTTCCTTCATCATCGGTTGCACTGACGCGGTAACTGAACAGGGTGTCCCGACCGAAGTTCAATCCTGTTGGGGTCCAGCTTATATTACCGCTGCTTGAATCGATAAGCATACCCGGCGGCGCAGCAGACAGACTATAACTGACATCGCCCTCAGCATTACTGACTGATGCGTTGATAGTGACAGGTACATTCAGCTTTAGCTGCGCGGGGGAACTGATGTCAATACTGAGGCTGCTGCTACCTGGAGGCGATGCGTTGGTACTGCCAGAGGCTGCCGCACTGCCGCCGGATGATGACGTTGCCGGTGATCCATCTGTAGCTGGTGTTCCATCCGGGTTCAAACGTGCAGAAAGCCCGGCATCATCACCCGTCGAACCGCCCCCACATGCAGCCAATAACAGTGACAGCGATAGCACCGCCAGAGCTTTAAATTCTGTCTGGAATTTACCCCCATGCCGCTGCCCTAAAAACCACCTTTCCCCATTCATCAGCAATCTCCCTGAAAACATCAACACCTGATGTTAATAATTATTGTTTGCAGAATCCGTCAGCAAAATGCCTGCGTTTCAAACACAGACAGATCTGACTTCGATATGAACGCTACAGAAAATAAATAAGGAGAAAAGGGGAAAAAGATACGAATAAAGCATTCCCTGTCACTCTGATACCATCCGTAGAGCCATTATTCTAGCGTCATTCTACTAAAACAATTGGACAGATTACCAGCACATTTACCGACAACGACTAACAAGTGGGATGAAACAGAAACAAAACTGTAACAAACAATATAGAGAACGGCAGATTGAAACCCGTTTGCTCTTTATATTTTTGGACTGATTCCAGTTTAAGAGACTGCTTTTCCTGGCATCTCTGCACCAAGCAACATCAGCACTAATATAATAAGTACGGGGATATTACCAAAGCGGACATAGGGGGTAGCACCGGTTCGTGGTTGAACCTGTGCGCTAATGACAACCGTTTTAAACTGCGGCGAGCGCTTAATGATGCGCCCCTTACTATCGACAATAGCGGAAATTCCGTTTGTCGTTGCCCGTAACAGATCGCGTCCGGTTTCAATACTGCGCATGCGCGAAATCTGCAAGTGCTGATGCGGTGCGAAGGAGTCGCCATACCAGGCGTTATTACTGCCGTTAACCAGCAGGCTTGCCTGCGGTAAAAAATCAATCAACTCTTCACCGAAAGCATCTTCATAACAGATAGACGGTGCCAATAACTGACCGGCAGCACGTAAAGGTTGCTGGTGTTTGTTTCCAGGGCTAAAGCCGGACATAGGCAGATCAAAAAACCCAATAAGCCCGCGTAACAAATTTTGCATAGGAATAAATTCACCAAAGGGCACCAGGTGACGTTTATTATAAATAATGGTTTTATCCGATAAATTGATCAGGCTGCTGTAATAACGCACACCATCTTTATCCATCACCGGCGCGCCAATAATTAGATCCGTATTGTGCGCCCGCGCCTCTTCCACCAATGGCTTAAAATAACTGTCGACCAGATCATTATAAAAAGTAGTCATGGAATTTTCCGGCCAGACAATAAGATCACTATCCCAGTGTTCACGGCTTAAGCGTGCATAAGTGTCCAGCCGAGTCTGGATCATTTTCGGATCCCACTTGGTGATCTGCGGCACGTCACCCTGTACCAGACTGACCTTGACGGGTTTACCGATTGCCCGAGTCCAGTCATAGTTAGCCAGTAAAAAACCACCCGCCCAAATCAGCAACAACAATCCCAGCAAACTTCGCCGGCGACTTCGTTCGCGCAACAACAGCACTAACGAACCGGCACTAACGACCAACAATAACGACAAGCCATAAACTCCCAGCATCGGCGCATAACCTGCGAGGGGGCTATCCGTCTGGCTGTAACCCAGGTTGAGCCAGGGGAAACCGGTAAATAACCAGCCGCGCAGCCACTCCGACAACCCCCACAGGGCTGGAAATAACAACAGCAAGGCGCGTTTTTGTGCCGCTATCCGGGTGCGCATTTTTTGCCATAAATAAACACTGAGAAAAGACTGCAAGGCGGGGAACAGGGCAAGTACAGCAACAAAAATGGCCGTCATCAACGCAGAAACAGAAACCGAAGTGTGGCCAAAATCATGAAAGGCAACGTAAACCCAGGATACACCGACGCCGAAAAAACCCAGTCCGAAAACAAAGCCGGCGAGGGCGGCACGACCGCGGGAAAGATCCAGATAAAGATAAAAGAGTATGGCCGGCGATATCACGGCCAAAGGAAAAAATGAAAAAGGCGCAAAGGCAACCGGCAACAGCATCCCGGCCAACAGGGCGAGGGGCAAATAAAACCGCTTTGCCCTGCTATCGATACTAAGCAAGATCTGATTATTATTAATGGCTAAACTCCGCATACTACTCAGGCCTGCGCTTCAATGCTTGCCTCGTTATTTTTCTTTTCAGATTTGATCACTTCAAGCAGATGCACCCGGCGGCTGCTCGCCCCCAGCACGCGAAAATGAATACCATCCATCTGCAACTGTTCCCCCCGCTTGGGCAAATGCCCCAGAGTTTTAGTTACCAGGCCGCCAATGGTATCAAACTCCTCGTCACTGTAAGTCGTATGAAAATATTCGTTAAACGTTTCAATCGGGGTTATAGCTTTGACGGTGACCATGTTTGGATGTTCATAAATATAACTGTCTTCTTCGACGTCATGCTCATCTTCGATTTCACCGACGATCTGTTCCAGCACGTCTTCGATCGTCACCAGCCCGGCTACGCCGCCATATTCATCGACCACGATAGCCATGTGGTTGCGATTGGCTCGAAATTCCTTGAGCAAAACATTCAGGCGCTTGCTTTCAGGAATAATCACCGCAGGGCGCAGCATGTCACGAATATTGAAATGCAATTCTTCATTGCATTCCACCAGATGCGGCAACAGATCCTTGGCTAACAGAATACCGATAACTTCATCCTTGCTGTCACCGACAACAGGAAAACGTGAGTGGGCGGAATCAATAACAATGTCAAGCAGCTCGCGCACTTCCGAATCACGTTCAATCACTTTCATCTGTGAACGCGGCACCATGACTTCGCGCACCGGCATTTCAGATACCTGCATGACGCCCTCAATCATGGCCAGGGCATCGGTATCAATCAAACTGTTTCTCTGCGCTTCATGCAAGACTTCGTGTAATTGTTCGCGCGTGCTCAGCTCTCCCTGCAACCACTTGCCCAGCTGTTGCCGCCATTGCTGAACCAGGCTGTGTTTCCTGTGACTACTGTCGTCTTCACTCATTGTTGTTTAGTTTTTATCCTTCCGTTTGTTATAAAAATAGGGGGCGACCGATGAATACATTAATCGGTCGTTTCATAGGGGTTGGGGAATGTCAGTTCCGCCAGAATTGCAATTTCATGCTCTTCCATTTTTTTTGCCGCCTCATCGTCGAGATGATCGAAGCCGAGCAAATGCAGGATCCCGTGAATGATCATATGCGCCCAGTGCGCCTGTTCCTGCTTGCCCTGTTCAGCCGCCTCACCTTGTACGACCGGCGCGCAGATCACCAGGTCGCCCAGCAGATTCATTTCGACTTCGGCAGGAATATCATAGCTAAAAGAAAGTACATTGGTCGGATAATGCTTATTCCGATACTGACCGTTGAGCGCCGCGCTTTCGGCTTCATCAACAATTCGCAGAGTCAATTCCGCCTCATTACGTTTTTCATGTCGCAACGCCGCTTCAACCCAGCCTTGAATATCCGCGTCGCTCGGCCCGACATCCAGCACCCGTTGCACATCGACATGCACGTTCACCTGTCGGCCTGTTTTTCCTGATCTTCACTTTTCTCGTAAGCCTTGACAATACGCTGAACGATCTTATGCCGAACTACGTCCTGCGGCTTGAAGAAACTGAAACTGATACCGTCCACATCGGCCAGCACATCCACCACATGGCGCAGACCTGAGCGTTGCGCGCGCGGCAAGTCGACCTGGGTCACATCACCGGTAACGACCACCACAGAACCAAAACCAATCCGGGTAAGGAACATTTTCATTTGCTCGACACTGGTGTTCTGCGCTTCGTCGAGAATAATAAACGATTCATTCAAGGTACGACCGCGCATATAGGCCAACGGTGCGACTTCAATGACATTGCGTTCGATCAATTTGGCCACCTGTTCAAAACCCATCATTTCATACAGGGCGTCATACAGGGGACGCAGATAAGGATCTATTTTCTGTGAAATATCGCCCGGCAGAAAACCCAGACGTTCTCCCGACTCGACCGCAGGACGGGTAAGGATAATACGCCGCACCTGTTCTCGCTCCAGCGCATCGACCGCGCTGGCCACGGCCAGATAAGTTTTGCCGGTACCAGCCGGGCCAATGCCGAAATTGACGTCATGCTCACGCACGTAGCGTAGATATTGCTGCTGAGTCAGTCCACGCCCGCGCACATTGCCGCGCAGGGTGCGAATAATAACTTCATCTTTCGGTGTGATGTCGGCCACCAGCGCATCCACGCCCGCATCCTGTAAATATAAATTGACCTGGAGGGGATCGAGAGTTTCTGTGGCGGTGTCCGAATACAGATCACGCAACACTTCTTCCGCCTTATGTACCGAGCGATTCTCGCCAATCACGCGAAAACGGTTGCCGCGATTATTGACCTCGACCCCAAGACGAGTTTCAATCTGGCGCAGGTGCTCATCGAACTGACCACATAGATTGGCCAGCCGCTGATTATCGGCCGGTTCGAGAACGATATCGAGGGACGTCGCGCTGGTATTCAAAACAGGAATAAAAAATAAGGATCAGGCGCTGCGCACATCATCATGGATGATCTCGCCACGCAGAGAATTAGGAAGAGCTTCAGTAATTTTCACGTTGACAAATTGTCCTATCAGAGAAGCGTTGCCGGCAAAGTTTACCACACGATTGTTTTCTGTGCGCCCACTAAGCTGTTGCGGATCTTTTTTCGAGGGCCGGGTCACCAGAACGTTCTGTACCGTTCCAATCATAGCCAGGCTAATCGCGGCAGCCTGTGCGCTGATACGCGCCTGCAACTGCGCCAGACGCGCTTTTTTTGTTTCCATCGGCACATCATCATGCAGATCCGCCGCCGGGGTACCGGGACGCGGGCTGTAAATAAAACTGTATGAATGATCAAAACCGATATCGGCGATCAACGTCATGGTGGCCTCAAAATCAGCCTCAGTTTCACCCGGAAAGCCGACAATAAAATCGGAGGACAGGCTGATATCCGGCCGCGCCTGGCGCAATTTGCGAATGATATTACAGTATTCAAGCACCATATGTTTGCGTTTCATCTGCACCAGAATGCGATCCGAGCCACTTTGTACCGGCAAATGCAGGTGGCTGACCAGTTCCGGCACCTCGGTATAGGCGCGAATCAGGCTGTCGCTCATTTCCGTTGGATGCGAGGTAGTGTAACGAATGCGCTCGATACCATCGATGGCGGCGACAAAACTGATCAGCAAGGCTAAATCGGCTTCGCCCCCTTCGTGCGTCGCGCCCCGATAGGCATTGACATTCTGTCCCAGCAGGGTCACTTCACGCACCCCCTGTTCGGCTAACTGCGCCACCTCGGTAATAATGTCATCGAAGGGACGAGAAAATTCCTCACCACGCGTATAGGGTACCACGCAGAATGTGCAATATTTACTACAACCTTCCATAATCGAGACAAAAGCGCTCACCCCCTCACTGCGCGGCATGGGCAGATGGTCGAATTTTTCGATTTCAGGGAAAGAAATATCCACCACCGAACGGCGACGGCCGCGAGCTTCATCCAGCATCTGCGGCAATCGATGCAGAGTCTGCGGACCGAAGACCAAGTCCACATAAGGCGCGCGCCTGAGAATAACCTCGCCTTCCTGGCTGGCGACACAGCCGCCCACACCGATCACCAGTTCCGGTCGTGCGAGCTTCATCTCACGCCACATACCAAGCTGGGAAAATACTTTTTCCTGCGCCTTTTCTCTTACCGAACAGGTGTTTAGTAAAAGCACATCGGCCTCGGCAGGATCGTCGACCAGCTCCAGGCCGTGGGATTCCCGCAACACCTGCGCCATTTTGGCGGTATCGTATTCGTTCATCTGGCAGCCAAAAGTGCGAATGTGAAGTTTCCCGGGCATGTGTTTACTGAGTCTGAAAAAAATGGAGAGGCAATTTAGCACCCTGCCTGAAAATTATCCAGTTTCGATCCGTAGAGCCGGGGAAATCACGATGTCTCACCGCCACCACAGCGTCAATGCGGGTATGTAGGTCAGCAATAACAGCCAGACCAGCATGAGCAACAGAAATGGCAGGGCGGAATGAAACAGAGTGAGAATGGATTTGCCGAAACGTTGCGAGGCGATGAACAGGTTGATGCCCACCGGAGGGGTCAGGTAGCCGATTTCAAGATTGGCGAGAAAAATGATGCCCAGATGTACGGGATCGACCTGATAGCGTGTTGCCAATGGCAGGATCAGGGGCACCACCACAACGATGGCGGAGAAAATATCCATCATTGCACCGACTATCAATAAAAACAGGTTGAGCAGCAGTAAAAATTGCAACTGGCTGCTGACATGCTGCTCCATCAGCGCCAGCAGGCGCATGGGCAACTGGGAGTCGATCAGCAGGTTGGTCAGGCCCATGGCCACGCCCAGGATAATCAGAATACTGCCCACCAGTGCAGCGGAATCTTTTAGCACCCTGGGGATGTCTCGCCAGAGATTTAAACTTTTGTAGATCACGGTTTCCATTAACAGGGCATAGGCGGCGGTCAAAGCGGCTGCTTCCGTTACCGTGACATAGCCGCCGAAGATGCCGGTAATAATAACCAGCGGCAGCATGATATCCCAGAGACTGCCGCGTACCACGCTGAGCATTTCGGCGAAAGAAAACGTATGCTTTGGCACCTTACTTTTTTTCGCCGCCCCCAGACTGTAAAGCGACAGGATCAGTAACAGCAGCAGGCCGGGGACGATGCCTGCCAGAAACAGATCATCAATATTGACGCCGGAAACAATCCCGTAGAGCAAAATCGCAATACTGGGCGGAAACAGCAATCCCAATGATCCCGCCGAAGTCAGCAGGCCGAGGCTGAAACGCTCCTGATAACGGGCCTGCTTGAGCATCGGATACAACAGGCCGCCCAGGGCAATGATGGTCACGCCTGAGGCGCCGGAAAAGGCAGTAAAAAAAGCACAGGAGATAATGGTCACCACCGCAAGGCCACCAGGCATCCAGCCGAACATGGCGTTGAATAATCTAACCAGCCGTTGCGGACTGCCGCCGGCCGCCATGATCATGCCGGCAAAGGTAAACAGGGGAATAGCGATTAGATTAGGCTGGGTCGCCAGACGGTAGAGTTCGATAATCAGGATCTCGGGATCCAGATTGGCGCTCATACTGGCAAGAATGCCGCCGCTGCCCAGCACTACGAACAGGGGCAGGCCGAGCAGCGCCAGTAACAGTAGAATGCCGACGACCAGGATAGTCATGTGCTTTTTGCTTTGCCCTGCGTCGTTGCCGATTCAGCATCCTGCTCTGACTGCGGCTCCGCTCCCAGCAGCGCCATGAGCAGGAAATGCAGCGCCAATACGGCAAAACCTACAGGTATAACAGCCGCCATGACTGCCGCCCAACGTTCATTGCTCGGTGCATACTGCCATTCTCCCAGCCAGAACAGACCCGCATACCAGGCCATTGCGGCACACAACAGGGCACATAACCCGAGCAGCGGGCGCACCAGTATTTTTCGTTGTTGGGGAGACAACAGGCTGGCCAGCACATCAATGCGGATATGCCGTCCCTGTTCCGTCACCAGCCCCGCACCGAAAAAGATCACAAACAGAACAAGGTGACGGGAAATAACGTCCAGTAGAGGAAAGCCGGTTTCAAAAGCGTTGCGTGCAATAATCTGGACCAGCGACAGCAGCAGCAATAACAACAGGCTGCCTGAGGCGACCACGGTTTCAAGCTGCACCAGCAGCCGTTTGAGCCGGATCAACATCAGGGTTTGCCGCTGGCCACCTTTCCGGCACGGAAGGCTTCCAGCATTTTGCGCGTGCGCTCAAAATATTCATGCGGAATATAACCGGAATCGGCCATGATTTTGGCAGCCTGGTCACGCAGTGACAGCAACTCATTGAACTCCTTTTCATTCCAGTCCCACATGAATTCAATGCCGCTTTGTTTTAGCTGGGCGATGCTTTCCTTATTGTCGCGACGCATAATGGCAGTGATACGCTGACCGGTAATTTTCCCCGTGCGTTTCAGCAGTGCCTGCAGATCAGCCGGCAAGCGATCAAAAAATCGCTTGCTGACCACCAGACCGCCGATCGCGTTGGTCATCGAAATATTGGTGGCATATTTCAGTTTGGTGTACCACTGCAGGGCCAGGGCGCCGAAGGGGGAATTGTAAACCGTGTCGATACTGCCATGCTTTGCTGACAGTTGCATGTAGACGTCCATAATAGAAAGCGGAATCGGCGCCACGCCGGCAACTTTTACAAAAGCCTCGCCCATTGGATCGCCCTGCCATAACCAGATATGCCGGGTTTTCAATTCCGCCAGCGAATGGATGGGGTATTTGGAGAAAAAATGAATAAAACCCACCTCCGGCCAGCCCAGCAGCTCAAAACCGTGCTCGCTGAAACCCCGTTCGATTTCAGGCATCAGCCGGTCGCGCACATAATCGGATTCATCAGTATTTTTAAACAGGAAGGGCATCTCCAGCACCCGCGCCGGGGAATAGATACGGCCTATGCCATAGCCGGTAAAGAAAGCGCCCTGTAACTGACGGCTGCGGATTTTGCGCAGCACATCCGGCTCATCGCCCATGATGCCGCCGGGATAGATTTTAAATTTCAGACGTCCCTGACTTTCACGCTCCACATCGGCGGCCCAGCGATCCACTTCTTTCATCCAGGCGGTATCCGGCGGAATCAGGGTGGCGAATTTGAACACCCAGTTATCCTGGGCGACACTGCTAAACGACAGGGACAAAAGTAAAACCAGCAGGCTGCTGCGAATTAAAACCATTCATCTTCCCTCTTCAGTAATTCCAGGGCTTTTTGTTTTGCAATCGTATTGATGAAGGCCTGGGCCGGATATAAATCAGCAGGCGCATCAACTATATATTGCAAATGCTGATGAAAGGCGGCGCGATCAAATCGCTGGCGATCAAGATATTGCGCCTGTAACAGATCGGCAAGCAGTATTTTATTTCCCGTATTTTCGCGCGCACGATTGAAATGTTTTTCTGACAGAGCAAAATTTCCGCCCATCATGGGTGAACGGCTGCCGTAATAAACGCCAAAAAACAGATCTGCGCCGCTCAGAAAATAATTTTTATCCAGTTCCAGCACCCGCTGCATGAGCATCACGACTCTGGACATTTGCGCCAGCGCACGAACGCTGTCGCGCTTCATATCGATCCATTTGGCCCAGTTGGAAGCAGTCCAGAACAACGCCGGTACGGCATCTCGGTCCAACTTCCTGACCGCATCCTGCAATACGTCCAGTCGACCTTCGAGTTGCGCCTCCGTCAGATCATATTCTGCCAGCGCTATTTTGCCGTGTTTGAAACCACGGTAGTAAAGCTTTGCTGCGCGCGCGCGATCACGATCCTCGACAAAAGCGTAGGCATAACCGTAATAAGCCTGCGCGGCGTATTCATGCAGCTGTTGATTTTCGGGATCGTTAATCAGCATGCCTTCCAGCATGCCCATATTGGCCGGGATAGCGGCTTGCGCCAGCTTTAGATCGGTTTCCCGATTCATCGCGACGATCCCCCCCTCAATCATGGGCATGGACGCGCGCACTGTAATTTTGCCCATTGAACAGGCGTTTAAAAGTCCAAGCAGAACTGACGACAGCAGCATGATCCGGGTTATTGTTTTATTCATCCCCACCCCTTATTTTTCTCACTCACGGAAGCTCCCTGTCCAACTGAAATTGCCACCGCCCGCTACCTGTTCTGTATATGTAATAACACAGCGACACCATAATCTATACTATAGTTATGGAATAAAAACAACGCGCCGATAGTCTTTGCTAACAATAATAATACTTTATGCAATTTTATCCGGCTCCCGGTAAGCCACTTTAAGTAGCAGGTCAACTCATGAATGTTCGCAGTTTCAGCCTTATTTTTATTCTTTTTTTTGCTTCAATAATTACAGCTTTTGCACAACAAAACAGCAACACACTGCTCTGGGCTGGCTGCGGCATTACCAAGAAAGCCTTCATGAAAGAACTGGCTAGCGCTTACACAAAAAAAACCGGCATAAAAATCAAACTCGAAGGCGGCGGCGCCACCCGGGGGATCCGTGACGCCGTTGCCGGCAGGGTAGATATCGGCGGCACCTGCCGCATGACGCTGCCCTCATCAGAAAAATCCGAACTCTATGCCACTCTGTATCCGGTAGCCTGGGATGCGTTGGCCATCATTACGAATCCATCCAACCCGGTGAATAATCTGAGCATGCAACAGATCCGGGATGTCTATACCGGCAAGGTTACAAACTGGAAACAGCTGGGCGGGCAAGATGCCGAAATGCATCTCTATATCCGCCGAGGCAAAATATCCGGCGTAGGCTACGCTATTCGTCAGTATATTTTCAAAGACAGCGGCATAGAATTCAAAAGTTCGCACATCGTCAGATCATCCGGGCCACTGGAAAAAGCCTGCGAAAAAGATCCTGATGCCATTGCGATTACCGGAGTCAGCAGCGCACGCAAACGCAAAGTCAAGATACTCAAATTTGATGGTAAATCGCCCAGCTATGAAAACGTTAAGAATGGCAGCTACGGCCTCTACCGTCCGCTCTATCTGGTCACCAATCCACG
>VAPK010296611.1_pt1 | contig 17972 bp, 22 predicted proteins | sample 3395031 | NCBI WGS metagenome assembly VAPK01 (sample SAMN08290443, study PRJNA428436) | hydrothermal vent metagenome | isolation source: Deep-sea hydrothermal vent chimney 1 | place: Pacific Ocean: Juan De Fuca Ridge
AAAAGGCAGTATATCATTCATTAAAAGAAATTGCTTTCCCTACAGATTACAATCTATTTTACCAAACAAAAATATTGGATGGAATTTCTGATTTAGTAAAAACTCATGATGCCGTAATTCGAATATTACACGTAACAAAAAAGAACGAAACCCTTACAGCGTTTCAGAATGAAAATAAAGATTATTTAAATGATTTTTTTATAGATGAAAAGTGCAGTTTTCATAAGGTTACCAATAAAAAAATTGAAGCTGGAATTCAATGTTTTGTTGAGAGTAGGGACATTGATATGATTATAATGATAGCTAAAAATCTTAATTTTTTTCAACAAATTTTATTTAAACCTACGGTTGAAGAAATTAGTTATCATACAGAAATACCCTTTTTAGTATTACATGAATAAAAATTTAACACTATGGAAAATACATCTATTTTTTTAGCAAAATTTTGGGGATGGTATTCTATCATTTTCTTTTTAATATTAAGTTTGAACCCTAAAAGGATGAAACAAATTCTTGAAGATTTAAAAGATCAAAAGTTTGTTATTTTGATATCTTTTTTAGCCATAATTATTGGACTGCTCAATATTTTATTCCATAATATTTGGGTGAACGATTGGCGTTTAATAATTACTATTTTTGGGTGGCTAGCACTTTCTAAAGGGTTGTTTCTATTTACATTCCCCTCAAGAGCTATAAATTGGATTCATGTTGTTAATATAAAATTTATTCAAGTACTTTATATCTTATTGTTTTTTATAGGTATCTTTTTACTGAATATGGCATATGGTATTGTTTTATACTAGATTATATGTCGTAATACCATTTATAAACATAATAAAGCTACTAAACAATGATATAAATCAAGTTACAATATGATTGATATCATTGAAAATTCAAAATATCGCCTCTATATTTGTTCTATTAAATAATAAAAAGTTCTTTGATTTATATATTCAAAACATAGCTCCAAAAAACAAAAGAGTTTAAGATGTTATTTAGCTGGCAATAACTTTAGTGTCATCTTAGCAATAAGATTATATGAAAAATTATTTGATAGTTATAGAGAACAATCTTATTCTCTTCAGGAAACAGGAGGTTTCGGCTTCCTGTTTCTATTTAAAAACTAGGTCTTCAATGTTGTAAAACAGTGTAGATTATGGAGGGTTTAAGACGTTAATTGACTATAACTAACTTTAGTATGATTTTAGCAATAAAATAGTATAAAAAATTAGTTTAAACGTTAAGGAAGCAATTTTATACTCTTCAGGAAACAGGAGATGTACATCTCCTGTTTCTATTTTAAACATAGCTGCTATGAAAATGAGAATAGGTCTTTGCCCTAAAAACAGCATAGACCAATTGAAGAGTTTAATAATATGATTTAATCAGGTTAACCTTTGATGTCATGTTAGCAATAAAATACATTACGGTTATTTTAAAGTTAAATTATAAAATTAATCTCCTCAAAAAGGAACAGGGAAGTATAGTACTTTCCTGTTTCTGTTTTTAATACTCTTATCATTTCAATACTATTGAAGACACTATAAACTTTATATCATAAAGAATTCCTGACAATTATCATTGATAATTTCGCCTAAATCGAGTACATTTAATCATTATTTTAAATATCTAAAATTAGGATATATGGAAATTACTATTCAATTTGTAAAAATGCCAACCAGTGAACATATGGAAGCATTTGCTATTAAAAAACTTAAAAAGCTAGCCAAAAGATATGATCGGATTATAAAAGCCGACGTGTTTTATAAACTGGAAAAAGACCCTAAAGGAAAAGGGAAAATTTGTGATATTCAATTAAGTCTTCCGGGTCCTAGAATTCATGCATCTTCAAATAAAGAAGGTTTTGAGTTTGCAACAGACGAAACTATTCGTGATCTGGAAAAGCAACTTAAAAGACGAAAAAAAGAAATGAAACCTTATCGATAATCCTTTTTTGGATTCTAATGATAGCTATTAACCTGAGTTAGATGTAAGCTTTACACTTACAGAAGCCATAGAAATGGTGAAATTTGAAAAATAAAATAAGTAGTACTAACTGGTTAATACAATGATTTTATTTTTTAAAGATTGCCGTTTATATAGCTTTCCGCTTTAGGCGAACATTACAAGGTTTTCCATATCCTTCTGCATATTTTCTTGAATTAACAAATTAGTCCTTCGGAAATCTGAATCGTCTATGAAAAACCTTGAAAAGCTGTAAGAAAACCTAACATCTAACTCAGGTTATTAGTGGCCTCTTTTAATAATTGGATAACTTCTTGGTCATCAACTTGATCGAATTCTTTATAAAATTGACCAACAGCACGAAAATTTTCCGGTACCAATAAACAAATGGTATTGGTAACAGATGGTAATGCTGTTATCTTTTTTAATGCTGAAGAAGGTGCGACCGGTAATGCAACTATAATTTCTGAAGGCTTTTCATGTTGAATAAAATGAATACTCGAAATTAATGTACTCCCAGTAGCAACACCATCATCAACTATAATAACGGTTCTATCTTTAAGCTCTAATGGGGCTTTATGACCATAATACCATGTGTGGCGTTGTCTAAGTAACTCTCTAACCTGACCGGTTTCATCATCAATATATACCTTTGAAACTTCAGCAGCAACATCACTTAAAATTCTATTTTTCAACGTAACTGCTCCAATAGCATATTCCTTATGAAATGGATGCACAATTTTTTTAGATAAAACTACCTCTAAAGGCAAATTTAATTTTTTAGCAATTATATATCCTATTGGTACACCTCCTCTTGGAATTGCAACAATAACTGCATTTTTATCATTATCATATTCTATTAATTTTTCAGCAAGTAGATTACCTGCTTCTTCCCTATTTAAAAACATCGTTATTCATTTTTAAAACATATCCAACTATCAAAACTATTGACTACTCTTTTAAACAACAGTTTAAAATTCTAAAACATTATATTATGATAAACCATAGATTTAAGGTCTTTTGGAAGCTCAGTTCTTATATCTTCTAATTCTCCTAAAGAAACATATTGACGTAACGCAATAAACGTCGCAATGATATAACTTTCCGCAACCTCATCAGATTCAAAATCATATATTGATGTATTCCCATCAAATTCTCTTATCAAATCAATGAAATCAGTCATATTTTTCACTTTCAACTTTCTTTTTCGAGAAGACCAACCATTTACATATACTGCTTTTAAAAACATTGGAAATTGAGCCATAAGTTGTAATGATTCTTCCATTGATATAATCTCTCGCAATCCATGTAAAATAGATGATAATATACGTCCTGCTTTATCTACATCTCCATCAAGATTTAATTCTTTAGTATAATTTTTTAGAAATGTATTTGCTTCTACAGCAAATTGATTAAAATTTAGTGCCATGATATTTTCTTTTTATGTTAAAATTCATAAATATTCCATTTTTGATCTTTGGTCTTTACAGCTACTAAATGTGGAGCTATAAATTTTGAATAAAAACTGGGTGGGGTTTTATTTTTAATTTTTGAAGGAATACTATTTCTAGCATTATCTAAGTATTTTATTAAATTCCCTGAAGTATCAATAATATACTCTTCTAATTTATAAGAAACTATTTGTTTTCCTAAAACATCATTATTGCCAACAATGTTTTTAGCGAATTTAATTACAATGGCATAACCATTATTAAAATTTGTGGCATTCAAATATTGAGGTGAAATTATTTCTTTGCCACTTTTATCTATATATCCATAATAATTAACGCCATTAATGTTTTTTTTAATTAAACATCTTTCATCTTTAAATAATGGATACGTAACAGTAGTAATTCCATTTTTGTCAAAAAAGTGCTCATCAGTGGTAGAAACCAAATCATTTCTAAAACCTATAATCTTTTCACCATCTATATTTATAAAAGCCCATTGATTATTCTTTCTTATAGCAGCTAACTCTTCATGAAAAGGTGTAACCTTATCAACATCACTAATAACTTGAGCATATCCAACAAAATAAATAATAAAATAACTAACTAAAAATACTAGATTTTTCATGATATATATATTTAAATTCTAATGGTATAAATCTATAATTTATCGACGTCCCATCAAATGATATTCATCATACTCCAGTAAAATTATTGACATTTAAGTAGTAAATTTTTAATCTATAAATCTGTCAAAATGATATATATCATTTTTTATAGTGTTTATATTGAATACTTTAGTTAAAATTTTAGATACATAAATATGAAAGCTATAGAAAAATATAAAATATTTTTACACGACAAAAGTGTTGACGAATTACAGTTTAATGCTGATTTATGGATATCAGAATTAGAATTTATTGATATTGAAGTTTCTTTTATAAAACATCTTATAAAATCTTATCCTATTAAATCTAAAATTCCAAATTTATTTGAAAATTTACAATTATTCATTCATGAGCTTGATACTATTGAAAGAGAGAAAAATAATTTGAACGATAATATACATCAATATACAAATCAGTTAAATGATATGGTAGAGTGTGATAAATTAAGTTGTGACAATTTTTATGTGATAGCTTATGAAAAATTAGCAAAAGAACTTTTTAATTATGTTCAGGCTTATAAAAAGCTAAAAATCCAAATATTTGAATATCTAAATGATATTTTAAATTAACCCTAAAAAACTTACAAACTGATATATATCATTGGATTATCATTGCTTAGTATTTACCTTTAATGTTATTAAAATTATTTATTAACTCTAAAATTAAATGCTATGTCACTTATTAAATTTAATGAACGATTCCCTTGGAACAATTCTGTATTTACAAACTTTTTAAATGCAGATGACTTTTTTAATGATGATTTCTTTGCAAAAGACAGTTTAATGCCTGCAATGAATGTCAAAGAAAATGATGATAACTTTGAAATTGAACTTGCTGCACCAGGATTTTCAAAAGATGATTTTAACGTAACTATAGATAATAACGGGCTTCATATTTCTGCTGAAAATAGTAAAAAGGAAGAAGAAAGAGAAGAAGGTTATCTCCGTAAAGAATTTAGTTACAATTCATTTAAAAGATCTTTAAGATTACCTGAAAGCATCAATCAAGAAAAAAAAGTTAAAGCTATTTACAAAAACGGAATACTAAATCTTAACTTATTGAAAAAAGAAGAAGCCAAAGTATTACCTGAAAAAGTAATAGAAGTAAGTTAATTTTTTTAACGAGATTGACTAAAAGCAACTTTAAATGTCAGTTTGAGCGCAGTCGAAAACAATAAATTACTAAAAACAAGAACCTTTCGACTGCGCTCAAAGGGACAATTTGATTAATTAGACAACATCGTTATTTCATAATGAGATGAAACAAATAAAAACGTAAAAATGCAAATTAAAATTAAAAAAGATTGGTATGGTAGATTGAAAAGTGTAGAAGAATTACACAATGATTCTAGGTTATGGATATCAGAAATTGATTTTATATTAGATGAAATTCGCTTTTTAAAAAAATTATTAAGTTCAAATTATATTCAACTTTTAGATGCTGGACTTAATAAGAAAGTAACCCGTTTAATAAAAGAAATTTCTGAAAAGAATATAACAGCAACTATGTTTACTAAATTGATTAAAGATCATAATAATAAACTTTCAAACTTAATAAAAAGTAAAAGTGTAACTAGTAACATTCACTATTTAGATACTCATAAAAAATTAGAGGTAGAGATAAAAATATTTTCAAAAAGATATAAAAAAATTAAAAGACAAATTTTTGAAATTTTAGATGAAGTAATGAGTGCCAAAGGGGTAAAAAAATTACTTTAATAAGCTATTTATACAATAATCTTACCTTTTAAGGGTGCATTATTAATAAAGGCACTCTACTATTATACGTAATTTCATCAGTTATAGAACCTGAAATCAATCGCTTTATAAAAGATTCTTTATTTATAATTGTAGCAGTCAAATCAACTTGTTTTATTTGAACAAAACTATCTATAGCAATATCTTTAGGTACATTTTCAATTGTATAAAAACTATGGTTAATTCCTTTAAAAAATTCATCCATTTTAATCTTTTTTTCTTTAGAAAAATGAATGCCTTCATCTTTTTCTAGTGTGAGGATATTTAATTCTGAATTAAATTTAGAAATTATATACATCAATAATTTTAAAGGTTTTCTAGTAAACTTATCATCAGCATTAGTAGCAAAAACAATCGAATTAAGAGTCTTATATTTATATTCTTGAGGTATAACTAATACAGGACAATCAACATTTCTAATAACATTTATGGTGTTACTCCCAAAAATAACTTCTTTAGTTCCGGTTACACCATTACTCCCCATAATTATCAAGTCTATATTTTTCAACTTGATTGTTTGATTTACTGCACTTACAAAAGAATCATAATCGCAAATAGTTTCAAAGGAATAATTTTCATTAGTATATGCTACATCAATATTTTTAATCACATTATCTAAAGCAACTTTTGGATCTTTAATGATTGAGTCATAAACCGAAGTAGTTGCTGTTGATGTCATTAAATCTCCGGTAGTATATTTAGAAACTTTATGAACATTTAGTAAAAAGAAATTGTAAGTGCCTCCTTTAAAAAATTCCATTGCATAGTCTATAGCATTTTGTGCATTTTCAGAAAAATCAGTTAAAAGGAGAATATTTTTCATTATAAAAAAATGTATATCAAATTTACAAAATACCTGTAAAATCAATATGATAAATATCATAAAATAGAAGTCGCAACTAAATTAGATTTGTTTAAATTTTTATTATTACTATGGGTAACGTTTCTTTATTACAAAAATATAATATTCCTGGGCCTCGCTATACAAGCTATCCTACAGTACCCTATTGGGATGAAAAAGGAATTAGTACTAAAGATTGGATACAGACATTTCAACATTCATTTAATGAAAGTAATGCTGAAAAGGGAATTAGCATTTATATCCATCTCCCTTTTTGTGAGAATTTATGCACCTTTTGTGCCTGTCATAAGTATATTACAAAACGTCATGAATTAGAATTGCCATATATAGAAACTGTTCTAAATGAATGGAAACTATATTTAGATCTACTACCAGAAAAACCAATCTTAAGAGAGTTGCATTTAGGCGGAGGAACCCCTACATTTTTTGAATCAGAGAATTTACACTCTTTGATAAAAGGTATTTTAGACTCAGTAGAACTGCATAAAGAATATGAATTTAGTTTTGAAGGACATCCCAATAATACTACTGAAGAACATTTACAAACATTATATAATTTAGGATTTACCAGAGTTAGTTTTGGAGTTCAAGATTATACAGAAAAAGTTCAAAAGGCAATCAATAGAATACAATCATTTGAAAATGTAAAAAATGTAACTGAATGGGCTAGAAATATAGGATACACTTCTATCAGCCATGACTTAATCTTCGGTTTACCTTTTCAAACCGTTAGTAATATTATTGATACAGTTAAAAAAACAATTGAGCTAAAACCAGATAGAATTTCTTTTTATAGTTATGCACATGTACCATGGGTTAAAGGTGTTGGACAAAGAGGATTTGGTGATGATGATATTCCAAAGAATAATCAAAAACGTAAATTGTATGAAATGGGCAAACATATGCTCTTAAATTTTGGATATATTGAAACCGGTATGGATCATTTTTCTTTACCAACTGATTCGTTATTTAAAGCTTTTGAAAATGCAAGCCTGCATAGAAATTTTATGGGTTACACTACCAATAATACACAATTAATGATTGGATTAGGCATGTCAGCAATCAGTGATTCTTGGTATAGTTTTGCGCAAAATGAAAAGTCATTAATAGCATATCAAGAACAAATAAAAAAAGGAGAACTGCCAATAATGAAAGGGCATCTTTTATCTAAAGAAGATTTAATTATTAGGCGTCATATATTAAATATTATGTGCCATTTTGAAACTTCATGGTTAGATAGTGATCTAAAGTTTAAAGACCTAACACAAGTAATAGTACGCTTAAAAGAATTAGAAGATGACGGATTGGTACTCATTACCAAAAATGGGTTAATAGTGCCAAAAATTGCTAGGGCTTTTGTTAGAAATATCTGTATGGCTTTTGATCTACGATTGGTAAAAAACAAGCCAGAAACTCAGTTATTCTCAATGACGGTGTAATTTTAAATTATACATTGAGGCTGTAACTAAACTGACCCCTTGAGCATTATCGAGAGGTAAAATACATTTTGTCTCGAAGATAGCAAGTATAACTTGCCGAAAGGTTCTTGATTTAAGTAAGCTAAGATTTTCGACTCCGCTCAAACTGACATAAAAAGTTACTTTTTAGACAGCTAATTTTTATAAGAAAATATGTGTTTTACCTTCACTGATCTCAGTTGTTAAATCATCAATAGTTTTATCTGTTAATTCACCTATTAATTGTTCTTTAAATGGTGAGACTTTATGATGTATCGGACATGGATTTTCATCACTGCAAACAGGTAATCCTAATAAACATTCTTTGAATTTATTTAACCCATCAATACTTTCAACTATAGACATTAAATTATTCAATCTATCTTTTTTAGTTAAATAAAAGCCTCCGTTTCTACCTCTTATAGATGAAATCAAATTACTCTTAGTGAGCACTTGCAATGTTTTAGCTAAAAAAGGTGCTGGTATATCTATAGCATCAGCTACTTCCTTTGGGCTGTACTTCTTTTCTTCATTTGAATGCAACGATAGGTATAATACTGCTCGTATTGCATAAGTACTTGATTTTGATAACATTTTTTTGTTTTAAATAAGTTTTAAAGATATAAATATCTTTTATATGATAAATATCATATTATAAAAATAATACGCTATCTATATTTGTAACACTAATTCTTATTCTACAGTGAATTCAGTAATGTTAGATTTAGAAGTATCATTTTTCACTGTGAATAGTAAACATTTTTTGATTATTTTAGTTTAAAGGTTGTATTGGAATTCTTTTATTTCAATACAGCCTTTTATTTAATAAGATAATCCGTAATCATAGCAATAACTATTTTATTAAGCTGCATTTATAATTAAATCAAATGATACATTAAATTAAAAAGATAAAATTATCTTTTTACATGATAATTATCATGTTACCAATGTTACAGTCTAGTTAAATTTGCATTAGTTAAAACTTAAAATAATTAATAATCTTAAAAATTAATACGATGAAATCAAAACAATTAGTTATCATAATGATATCAATGTTCTTGTTTTTAGCTTGTAAAAAAGAGCCACAAGCAAATGACCAAACCAGTGCAGCTACTACTCCAGTTGTTGAAAATGATCATCAAGGACAATCAACCGTTAAAGCAGGTGAAGGAGAAGATGCAAATGTTTTACAAGTAGCAATGTCTTTACCAGATTTTACAACATTAGTCGTTGCCGTTAAAGCTGCAGGTGTCCAAGATGCATTAGTAAATGCTGGACCATTAACAGTTTTTGCTCCTGTAAACACTGCTTTTGATAAATTACCAGAAGGTACAGTTGAAACATTATTAAAACCTGAAAGCAAAGAACAATTAGCTTTTATATTGGTTAATCATGTTGCTCCTGCTAACTATCCTATCAAACAATTAAAAAAAGAAGCTAAAAAAGGGCGTAAATTATATATGGCATCCGGTAAGTATTTAGTTGTTGAAAATAAAGATGGAAAAATATTTGTTGGCGGAACTGAAGTACTTAAATCTATAAAAGTAAGTAATGGATGGATTCACGTTGTTGGTGACGTCTTAGTTCCTTCTGAAGATAAATAAGAATAAATACTCTATTAACTAAAATAATATCAAAAATGAAATTCAAATTTTTAACATTAGTAACTGTAATTGCATTGTTTCTTTCGAGTTGCGGAGACAGTAAGAAAAAAGACAACCCTTCTGAATCTGAAGCTACTACTACTGAGGAAGTGAAAACTGAACCCGCTAAAGAAACTGCAACTTCAGAGAAAATTGACTTAAATACACCAACACTAGATAATAAAGGAATTGGGCCAATAAAGAGCGTAACATTAGATGCTATTGATGATGCTATGGTTGCAAAAGGTAAAGAAATTTTTAAGATTAATTGTACAGCTTGTCATAAGTTTAAGAAAAGATACATTGGTCCAGGGTTAAATGGAATTACAGAAAGACGTTCACCAGAATGGATTATGAATATGATATTAAATGCTGATGAAATGTTACAAAAAGATCCAGTTGCCAAAGCTTTAATTGCAGAATACAATGCTCCTATGGCACAACAGCAAATATCAGAAGAAGAAGCCAGAGCAATTCTAGAATACTTTAGAACAAAAAAATAGTTAACTCCTGAACTCGTATCAGGAACTTTATAAAACAATAATTAAATCTTATTAATATGAAGACAATAATCAAATCAATATTTCTGTTTGCTATTACAGCTACTTTTTTAGTTAGTTGTGCTCCATCAGAAAAAAAAGGCAAAAGCAATAAAGGAGCTATTGCAGGTAATGCTGCCGAAAAAGTATATGTAGCACCGGGAGAGCATGATTCACATTATGCATTTATTTCTGGTGGATTTAGCGGACAATTAGCCGTTTATGGTTTACCATCTGGTCGTTTATTTAGAGTAATCCCTGTTTTTTCTCAAGATCCTGAAAAAGGCTATGGTTATAGTGAAGAAACCAAACCAATGTTACAAACTTCACATGGTTTTATACCTTGGGGAGATTCTCACCACCCTGATATTTCACAAACTAAAGGTTCTGTAGATGGTCGTTGGGTTTTTATCAATGAAAATAATACACCACGTATTGCACGTATTAGTTTAAAAACTTTTGAAACTGAAGAAATTATAGAGATTCCTAATTCTGCAGGTAATCACAGTTCTTCTTTTGTAACTGAAAATTCTGAATATGTAGTTGCAGGTACTCGTTTCGCTGTACCATTTCCTCAAAGAGATATGCCAATCGACGAAATGAAAGGTAATTTTAGTGGAGCGTTGTCATTTTTAAAAATTGACCAAGAAACTGGTCATATGAATATCGAATTCCAAATTAAAATGCCAGGTTTTAACTATGATCTATCTCACCCCGGTCGTGGTAAATCTCATGGATGGTTCTTCTTCTCAACTTATAATACAGAAGAAGCAAACACATTAATGGAAGTAAATGCATCGCAAAACGATAAAGATTTTATTGCAGCAATTAACTGGAAAAAAATTGAAGAATATGTTGCAAACGGTGGTGGTAAAAAAATGCCAACCAACTATGCACATAATACTTGGAATGACGATGAACATACAGCTAAAACCGAATGGAAAAAAGAAGTATTAGTTGTTGAGCCTAAAGACGTTCCTGGAGCAATTTACTTTTTACCAACAGCTAAATCACCACATGGTTGTGATGTTGACCCAACCGGTGAATATATTATTGGTAATGGTAAATTAGCAGCAGCAATGACTGTACACTCATTCACAAAAATGTTAAAAGCAATTGAAGACAAGGCTTTTGATGGCGATGCTTATGGTATTCCAATTATTAAATTTGACGCCGTAAACTATGGTATGTTAGAAAATCCAGGTTTAGGCCCTTTACATACAGAATTTGATACGAGAGGAAATGGTTATACTACCTTCTTTATTTCTTCTGAAGTTGTAAAATGGAATATTAAAGACCTTAAAGTTATTGATAGACATAAAGTGTATTATTCTGTAGGTCACTTAATGATTCCTGGAGGTAACTCACAAACTCCTGATGACAAATATTTAGTAGCGATGAATAAAATTACAAAAGATCGTTATCTACCTACTGGTCCTGAAGTTTGTCAGTCAGCTCAATTGTTTGATATTTCTGGCGAAAAACTAGAATTATTACTAGATTTTCCAACCATAGGTGAACCTCACTATGCTGCAGGAATTTCTGCACAAATCATAAAAGATTTACAACCTACAAAAATATTTAAATTAAAAGATAACAAGCATCCTTATGGAGTTAAAAGTGAAGCTGAAACCAAAGTAGTTCGTAAAGGTAATGAAGTTCATATTTATATGACTATGATTCGTTCTCACTTCTCACCAGATAATATTGAAGGTGTTAAGGTTGGTGATAAAGTATTCTTTCACGTTACAAACTTAGAACAAGATTATGATGTACCTCATGGTATTTCTATGATTGGTGCTAACACATCAGAATTATTGATTATGCCGGGTAGAACAACAACATTTACTTGGGAACCAAAACAAGTTGGTGTTTGGCCTTTCTATTGTACTGATTTCTGTTCAGCATTACACCAAGAAATGCAAGGGTATGTTCGTGTATCTCCTAAAGGATCTAATGTTCCTATTTCTTTCACACTAGATGGTGATATACCAGGTGAAGAGGAAGAATAAAATTTTTAGTTAGTAGTATTAAAACGGGCAATTCAGATAAAAATGGTTGCTCGTTTTTTATACAAAAAATAAAAAGGCAAATATCTCTTTTATGTAAGTTTTGTTACTTAATTTTCAAGCAATAAGTCGTAAATTTATACTGTAATTAATAATATTAAAACATGATGAAAAAATCTAAAATCTTAATGATTATCGGGTCATTTTTATTACTTGGTTTATTTATATTTCCATTATGGAATATTACATTGGAAGCGCCACAATATCCAATTCCTTTAGGGATGGATATTCATATTAATAAATTTGCAGATACACATGAATTTGATATAAAAAATATCAATTTAATGAACCATTATGTTGGTATGCAATATATACCTGAAACTATCCCGGAATTTAAAATATTCCCTATAGTTATTGGGTTTATGTCTGTATTAGGAATGTTGATAGGATTTATTGGGAAATATAAATGGTTTTTAGGATGGTTTATTTTAATGTCTGTACTTGGCATAGCTGGGATGTATGATTTTTATTTATGGGAATATGATTATGGTCATAACTTAGACCCTAAGGCTATTATGAAATTTACAAATCCTGATGGGTCAATTATGGGTTTTCAACCCCCTTTATTCGGGTCTAAAGATATTTTGAATTTTACAGCACACTCCTACCCTTTAACGGGTGCCTATTTTATGTTTATAGGTATGTTGATGACAGTTATTGCATATTTTGTAGGTAGAAAAGAAGCTAAATAAAATAAAGTGATATGGTGATTTAAAGTCATCATATCACTTTTAAATTAAACTTACTCGTTTAATGTATATTTACACATTCATCTTATTTTTTTAAAATGAAAAATAGAGCCTTAATAATTATACTAATTTTTAGTTTGTCTATACTCACTTCTTGCAAAGTTGAGCCTAAAAAAATTAATTATAATACAGATCATTGTCATTATTGTGATATGACTGTTGTTGACAAAACACATGCAGCACAATATGTTACAAAAAAAGGGAAGGCATATATGTTTGATGCTATTGAATGCATGGTAAATGATCTTAATAAAAATAATAACGAAGACACCATGGCTTTTTTATTAGTAGCTGATTATGCAAATCCTGGAGACTTAGTTGATGCAAAAACGGCAACATATTTAATTAGTGAAAAAATTAAAAGCCCAATGGGAGCAAACCTTTCTGCTTTTAATTCAAAAGAGACTGCTCAAAAAGTATTGAAAGAAAATGGTGGTAAATTATATACTTGGGAAACATTAAAAGAAAAATTTTCTAAATAGTATGAAAAAATATGATTATCATGTCATTCCGACAGAGCCTGAAAGAGCGACGAGGAATCTCATTAATATTTTTACCATTTTCATACTTCTATTCACAATCAATTTACAAGCGCAAACAAAAACAATTAGAGTATGCTCAGCTTGTAAGGTAAAAACAATTAAAGAAGGAGTTACACTTGCCAAAAAAGGTGATACTATTCTTGTAGAAAAAGGGATTTATAAAGAAACACAAATCTTTATTAATAAAGCAATACATCTTATTGGTGAAAACTATCCAATAATTGATGCCGAAAATAAAACAGATAGTGTTTTTGCCGTAAAAGCTGATAATTTTAGTATTTCAGGCTTTAAGTTTAAAAATATTGGTATGAGTTACATCAAAGAAATTTCGGCTGTATTTGTATCACATAGTTCTAATTTTACCATAAAAGATAATATCTTAGAAGATGTTTTTTATGGTTTTATCATTCAAAGTTCTAAATATGGTGTTATCCAAAATAACAAAGTAATAGGTAAGGCAGTAAGTGAAACAACATCAGGTAATGGAGTTCATATTTGGAAATGTAAAAATTTGAGAATAGAACAAAATACTGTTTCGGGAATGCGAGATGGTATTTATTTAGAATTTGTAAATAAAAGTTATATTTCAAATAATACTAGTAAAGATAATATACGTTATGGGTTACATTTTATGTTTTCAAATTATAATGAATACCATCATAATGAGTTCAAAAATAACGGAGCGGGTGTTGCTGTAATGTTTTCAAAATTCATAAAAATGCATCATAATACATTTCATTATAATTGGGGAACAGCTTCTTATGGCTTATTATTGAAAGAAATTAACGATGCTGAAATTAACGATAATATTTTTGAACAAAACACTATAGGAATAAACGTTGATGGCTGTAACAGAATTAATTATAAAAACAATCATTTTATTAGAAATGGTTGGGCTTTAAAATTTACGGGAGGTTGTTATACAAATATTTTTGAGTATAATAATTTTATGCACAATGCATTTGATCTATCTTACAATAGTAGGTTAAATGATAATAAATTTGAAGCCAACTACTGGAGTGAATATACGGGCTATGATATTGATAAAAATGGTATTGGAGATGTGTCATTTAGGCCTGTAAAATTATTTTCATATGTTGTCAATAAAACTCCTGAAACACTCGTATTATTAAGAAGTTTATTTGTAGATATTATTAATTTTTCTGAAAAAGTATCACCTGTTTTTACCCCAGATAATTTAATGGATAATAAACCATTGATGAAACCGATAAATCCAATTAGTCAGTAAGCAGTAAGCAGTAAGCAGTAAGCAAAAAAAAACATGAGAATTCATGCAATTAATGTCAATACTATTCATGAATTATTTAAACTAATAATAAGTTAGTGCCAATTAGTGAAATTAGTGTCTCTATGATAGAAATAAAAAATCTACAAAAAAAATTTGGAAAACTCACTGTCTTAGATGGTTTAGATTTAACCATTAGTAAAGGTGGAATCTTTGCAATTTTAGGGCCAAATGGGTCTGGTAAAACAACATTGATCAAATGTTTATTAGGAATGGTTATCCCCAATAAAGGAGAGATTTTAATAGACGATAAAAACGTTTTAAAAAAATGGGATTATAGAAATAATTTAAATTATTTACCTCAAATTGCTAACTTTCCTGCTAACCTATCCGTCATTGAATTGATAAAAATGGTTAAGAATTTACGGCCTAAAGAATCGAACGAACAAGAATTGATAGATTTATTCGGACTCAATGAATTTTTAGATAAAAAGTTAGGAAATCTTTCTGGTGGTACTAAACAAAAAGTAAATATTGTACTTACTTTTATGTTTGATAGCAAATTGATTATACTTGATGAGCCAACCACTGGTTTAGATCCAATAGCATTGATACATTTAAAAGAACTCATTAAAAAAGAAAAGGAAAAAGGTAAAACAATCTTAATAACAACACATATTATGAGTTTTGTTGATGAAATGGCAGATGAGATTGTTTTTTTATTAGATGGAAAAATATACTTTAAAGGAAGTGTTGAAAAGCTCAAAAAACAAACAAATCAAACTAATTTAGAGCATGCAATTGCAACGTTAATGTCTTAATCTATGGCTTACGACTGAACGATTTATGACTTACGATTAAACAAATCAACAATTAAACAAAAAACAACAATGTTTAAGATTTTAAAATACAGTATATTCGATCTATTACGTAGCCGTTGGAGTTATGTGTATTTCATATTTTACTTACTATTAGGTTTTGTATTGTTATTTCTAAATAATGACATTAACAAAGCAGTCATCACTTTAATGAATATCATTATTGTGTTGACGCCGTTAATTGGAACCATTTTCGGTGTAATGTACTACTACAATTCTAAAGAATTTACTGAACTATTATTAGCACAACCTATAAAACGAAATAAAATTTTTATGGGTCAATATATTGGTATTTCACTATCTCTAACCTTAAGTTTAGTATTAGGTATTGGAATTCCGTTTGTATTGTATGGTTTATTAAAATCTACAGCTATTTTTGATTTTAGTTTGTTGATTTTGATAGGGTCATTTCTAAATTTCATTTTTGTCGCACTTGCTTATAATATAGCATTATCAACAGAAAATAAGATAAAAGGCTTTGGTTATGCCATTTTAATGTGGTTGTTTTTAGCTGTAATTTATGATGGTCTTTTTATGATCTCATTAATGATGTTTAATGAATATCCGCTAGACAAATTTTCTTTGATTGCGACTATGCTTAACCCCATTGATTTATCACGAATTTTAATCTTACTCAAATTAGACATCTCTGCATTATTAGGATATACCGGTGCAGTTTTTAAAGATTTTTTGGGTACAAGTAAAGGCTCATTTCTCTCTTTTCTTGTCCTTTGCCTATGGGTTATTCTACCGTTATTTAGAATGAGTAGAAAATTGCGTAAAAAGGATTTTTAAAATTTAGTTTCCTTTTCATGAAAAGGTTATTATTTAGTCATAAAAAATTGTACTTTTAAAGTGAATAATATATAAATATATCAACCAATGGATAAGTTACTTAAGTTTATAAATACAATGGATACTAAAACAAGTATCGCATATGGTTTAATCAGAATATTTTTAGGAGTTGCATTAGCAATAAGAGGATGGATGATTGTTTCAAATCCTGGAGCTATAGCAGAGTTAGGTGTAACAAGAGATCTTTTTATGTGGGTTTCTTTGGCCGGTATCTTTCATTTATTAGGAGGCATATTACTATGTATTGGTTCCTTTACCCGTTTAGGAGCGTTTATACAAATACCAATATTATTTAATGTTATATTCTTTGTTTATGAGCATACGGGATTAATGATGGGTGGACAATCGTTAGAATTAGCCGCTTTAGTCATGTTTTTACTTTGTATTTATTTCATTTTTGGTTCAGGACCTTTATCTGTCAGAGATTATTTCAATCAAAAGAAAAATTTGATACGTTGAACAAATCACTTATTCCAGTAGTCTATTTTAACTATAAAACCTACCTCCTTTTCTGTCTAGTCATTTTGATGATCTTTATGTAACATACATGACATAAATCATGTTTTCATTTCTTTTTTACCTATAACTTTGCTCAATTCTAATAAAAGACAAAATAGTCTTTTTATGTTTAACCTTTTATAAACTAACTAAATTATGTTATCTAAAAAACAAGCTCGCGCTTTTTTCCTTGGAGGAACAGTAGTTACATTCCTAATATTTATAGGATTAACTATCTATTCATTCAGTGGAGAGCAAGATCAGTCCAATTATGGAAACATTACTGAACAAATTGTTCGTGGAAAAACCTTATGGGAAAAAAATAACTGTATGGGATGCCATACACTATTAGGAGAAGGTGGCTATTATGCACCTGAACTCACAAAAGTAATTGATAGACGTGGGAAAGGCTATATAAAAGCCGTATTAATGACCCCAGAACCTTGGCAACCAAATGGTAGAAAAATGGTTGCTTATGGATTTTCTAATGATGAAGCTGAAGATCTAATCGCATTTTTTGATTGGATTGATGATATTGATCTCAACGGATTTGACAGAGTGGTATCACCGCTAGCTAAAGATAAAATTAACAACTAACCTTAATTATTATGAAATATAAATCACAAAAAGTAGCCTATTGGTTTTTTGCTCTTTCAATGGTATTGTTTGGCTTACAACTAGTTTACGGTTTTATTATGGGCTTTGCCCATGCAGGGTTTGATGGTCTGCATGAATGGATTCCTTTTAATACAGCAAAAGCTGTTCACCTTAACCTATTAGTAGTTTGGTTATTATC
>VAPK010715121.1_pt1 | contig 17959 bp, 13 predicted proteins | sample 3395031 | NCBI WGS metagenome assembly VAPK01 (sample SAMN08290443, study PRJNA428436) | hydrothermal vent metagenome | isolation source: Deep-sea hydrothermal vent chimney 1 | place: Pacific Ocean: Juan De Fuca Ridge
AAGGTTAGATTGTGTGAGGCACGAACCACAATCTGAACCGTTTGTTGGACAAGCCCGGCACCTGGCACAATCATTGCTATTAGAAAATATCTTTTTAATACGAAGCTGAGCGGAAAAAGATCAATATATCATGCGGTTAGATAGACAGACAAAATTTTGAATAATTTGCCTGATTGACGCAATTTGCAAGTCAATTTGATGAATAAATATCTTTTTTGAATTTTTTTCATATACTTGGCAAAGCCAGCTCAATTTGTCGAAATCAACCAAAAGAGAATAGAGCAATTAGACCAGATTCTGACTAATTTGACAACACAACATTTGGGGCATGGTGTTTTTCCTCCGCGGAGCGGCTTCGTCCAACTAATGGAATTAACAAGCTTTCCAGATTACTATCAGCAATATTCTTGGAACGGAAAACATAAATTGTTCGGCTATCCAGCAGATTCATATCCTGATTTTCATTGGATTGATTCTCTATAAAAAAGGTTTATTTGGTTGCGTGAGAACTCAGGTAAGCAGAATACGGCTTCTCGATACCTTATTCAGGAAATGATTGAGTGGGGCGGAAGTCAGAACGGAGTTTTACAGAAATTCAATGATGGAGTTGGTAAAGTAAATCTTTATCAGTTGATTCAAGATATTATAGGAAATCTGGAAGAATCAAATAAAGCAATTACAAGTGCGCTGTCACTTCCAGGGCTTGGTTTAACCTATGCATCAAAACTATTACGTTTTATGAAGCCGGAAAAATATGGAGCGCTTGATTCAAGAATTCGTGGTGCTCTTTTGAAGCAAAACCTATTACCAAGGATCTATGATGGAAAGATGAATAACATGGTAAATGGCTATGTCAAATTCTTGGAGATCTTAAAGGAGCTACAAAGTCAGCTAGAAGCACAGCAAATAATTAAACCGGGTTGCAATTTATCTAGTGATGGAAACTGGAAACCGTCAGAAATTGAGATGGCATTATTTCACTGGGCTGATTTGGCATAAAAAGTGCTAACAATCACTCGGGCAGCAAAAAGCGCCGCTCGTTCCTCGCTCTGCTTTTTGCTGCCGGTGATATAAGGCGTTTAATCGCCCTCATTTTTGCTCCTGCGATCCCATATAGGCGATATCTTTCCGCTGGCACATAATCTTTTATATAGCCGCTATAAGAGAGGCGAAACCGTTTGTTACTATGGAAACGATGAGATAGCATCACGGCGTATCCAACAATTAGGCCATTCGTTTTTGTAACCAATACCCCCTCAATATTCACTTCATTGCGCGACCTTATCCAACCGCTGAAACGGGCGGAAAGATTACGATTTGGCCCGTTATGGAAGATGTCATCAATATGCAAGCCCCCTCGAAATATCTTGTTACCCAATTCGTAAATGCTGTTAATATTTTTGCCCATAACCTGCGCCAATGGCGCCGCGAAAATATTTAATTTTCTCGTTTTCAGTTTCCTGGTGAGGGCATAAACCTCCGGCAATGGCTCACGAAGACGCTGCCGAATGAGTTGATCATCATGTGCGCCAACAATCAATGAAGCGGCGGCTAAGCGAATGGAGTTCGACCATGTTTCCAAGGCGGGCATCTTCTTTTTATTATTATGCTGAATCCAAAAACCAACAAATACGAAAACGGCCAATAAACAGCATAGGCCTATTAACTTCAACCTTTTATCAGAACAGCTGTATATATCATTTAAAAGCATAAGTCCCAGGCTTATCCACAAGAAATTGGACCAGAGAAGGTAGCGGTTGGCAAAGACCTGTTGGGGAAAAAATGTAAAGAAATTGGCCCTCATAACAGCGATTAATACAATGGTAATCCAACTGAATATTACCAAACCCGCAATATTATAAACCACGACAGACTGTGCCCTTTTTCTCTTAAACATTATCAGCCTTATGCCTAACCACAATAGACATCCCCCTCCGGCAATGGGACATAAATAATTCCGGATCCAGCCGGCGGTTTGCTCGAATGAAAACTGAGGGCTGAATAAAAAAGCCAGAGGCGCACCGGCAAGGGTAAAAATATTAATCAACTTTTGTAAATGATGGCCCGTAGACGCCAACACCATGACTACATCTGAAGCACCCGGCAAAACAAGATAAATTATCACGGTAACCATAATATTGGCCGTCAACATGAGTACCTGACGGCCGGGAAAGCGCATGAGCAGAGCCAAAGTGAGTAGTGTAGGAGGAACGGCCACCCCTGAGCCAAAACTCAAGACCGCGCATTGTGATAATAAACAAGCGATCAGACACCATGGGCTTAAGACTTGTTCCTTCCCGCTAAACCTGCAATTAACCAGAGCCGATATGGCCGCCACAAGAAACACCGTTACCAGATAGGCATGCACAGATTCATTGGCATGCAGGAGTATTCTATGGTTACCCAGCCAGAACATACCACTAAACACTATGTATATGGCTGCGGATTTATGGAAAGATGTAATGCTGCGGGATCTTATTGTCGGCCACAGAATACCAAGGGCTGTTACAAGCGCCAAAGATGTCCCCAGGATAAGCAAAAATGTTTGTGTTCCCCGGAAGAATTTTATATCGAGCAGGAAGAACAATCCGGCAATTACCGGGTGATGTCCATTCTGCGTTGTAAAGATGTTTAAGGGAAATGGCTTATTGAAATAGTCGGTATATATACGCCATTGATCGGCGAACAAAGTATGCAACCCAAAATTATAGATAGCCAGTAAAGCATAAATCAGAAAATATCCGGATGCAGCAATTAAACAACCAGGTAAGATTAATTTTATCTTTGAGTTAGTCATTTGCTGCTATCTGATTCATCAGCAAATTTTACAATTCTGCTGACAATATATAACGGCCGCCCCTGCACCTGTTGATATATTCTGCCAATATATTCACCAAGAATACCAATGGTAATCAACTGTACGCCCCCCATCAGTAATACCGCACTGGTAATTGAAAGCCAGCCTGGTTCCTGTGGGAATCCCATAAGGCGTCTGGTAAGTATGTACAAGAAATATACGATTGACAGGCAAGCCACGCTTGTCCCAACCCAAGTGGCAAAACGCAAGGGCAGATAAGAAAAACCAAAAAATGCGCTGCCGACCACCTTGAAGCGCTGAGACAATCTGTACTTTGTCGTGCCCTTGAACCTCTGAGGACGATCGTACTCCACCCCAATTTGTTCATACCCAACCCAACTCCGCAGGCCGCGCAATAATATGTCCCGCTCCGGCATTTGCATTATGTGGTTCGCGACCCGGCGGCTGATGAGACCAAAATCGCCCGAATCCATTGCGACTTCGATATTGGAGGCCAATTTAAATAATTTATAAAAAAGCTTAAAAGACATACGCATAAAAACCCCTTCGGAGCGGCTTTTCCGAACGGCGTAGACTACGTCATAACCTTGTTCAAATTTTTCTAAAAGTCTAAGAAAGAGAGAGGGAGGATCCTGCAGGTCAGCGTCCAGACAAATAACAGCCTCACCGGCCGCACGGGTTATACCGGCTAATAACGCCGACTGATGGCCAAAATTCCTTGAGAGTTGAATTAAACAAACCGGCCAGGAAAACGTCTTGGCCAATCTCGTTATTTGCTTGACAGAATTATCATTGCTGCCGTCATCGATTAGAATAAGCTCCCAATTATAATTGGTTAGTTGGGTGCAATTTTTCCCCAATTCCGAAAACAGAAAAGGAATAACGTCCTCTTCGTTAAAAAACGGAATAACGAGTGATATTAGTTGATTTTTTTTGTCCATTTATTTGTATAGTCTTAATTCTTTCCAATAATTGTCTGAGCAGTTTCCCATCATTGAGCGAATACAGCCTCATTAGGTTAGATATTTACCTTCATCACAGGTTTTATTAAGAGCAGAGCAAATCTCCCAAGGTAAGAACGAAGGAATTGACTATAGGTGACGTTTGTCTTGTCAGCCGCTTTAGTTATATAACGGTCAGCCAATAGATGCTGTACTCAGAGGCAATCCTGCCTGAGCGGCTCGCTCTCAATGCTTATGTTGTCGAAGGTCTTGATACCTATCCACCAGAGGGTCGTTGGCTTGTCTGGTATTTTATTGGTATCCAGGACGGTTGATGACAAAAGAGTCACCGGGAGCCAGGGGGACAAAAACCAAACGATAGTTTATCTGCAGGCAGATAATCGACGTGGGAATCATCATCACCAGGATGAAAGACCTATCTTTTCCACAAAATTAATCTGATGTTTTTTGCTTAATTCTTGCAGACCGCGCAACCCCATGTATCTGTCTGCAGCCTGACATCTTTTGCATTCCGGCAGCATATCATCAACATTAAACATTGATTTTCTTATCTTTCTGCACTTGAGGCTGTTAACTGATGCTTTGCGTCCTTCTTCACCAAAGTTACCAGTTATTATGTCCACATGGCAACATAGTCTATTGGTTCCATTACTTTTAATATAAACAAGTTTCCAAGGATCCAGACAATATGGCATTTTAAAAAAATGCGCTGGCTTCGCTTTTAATTCGGCTGTTAATTGTTCAATCTTTTGATTTACCTTTTGTAACTCTTCATCCAGCCTAAACGAAGTCCGAGCCAATAAGGGTTGTTGGGATGCTTCTGGGGGGATGGCTGATTCCGTTACTTTCGGCCATTTGTGCGGATAAAAAACCACCGGATCGGGGTAATACTGAAATTTATGGCCGAGAAGTATTTCCGTTATTTTCTCGATAGTTAAGTGACGTTCCTCTTTTATTGGTAAATTTTTTACACCTCTCAGCAACTCTTCTTTTATTCTGGGAGTATCATTATCTGAAAATGTTTCCGGGACAACGCTGTTATTAATTTTTATATTATACTCTTTGGCAATTTTCTCCGCCGCGGCAAACTCTTTCACGAAAATTTGCCTGTCTGAGGAGTTAAGCTCAAGAAAAGGCATATGCTCAATAGGGGTGATACTTATCTCGTTGACACCGAGTCCTGCGCCGATCTCAAATATCTGCCTAAGTTCGTCTATATTCAGCCGTGAGAGAACCACACTAAAACAGAGGATCATTTCTGGTGCTTCTTTACGTAATAACCTGATATTTTGCTTTATAATTTCAAAATTACTTCTATACCGGATAGCCTCAAATGTTTTGGCAGTCGCCGCGTCAAAACTGATGCTGACTTTTGAGAAATTCCGTAACACATTGAGACGACTTGATATGAGTGATCCGTTTGTAATCAGATGGGGGGTACAGTGAAGTATTTTTGCCTGAGTACTGAAAGGCTCAAGGTTTTTACTGAGAAGAGGCTCTCCCAGACCAGCCACCGTAATATGGGAAAAGTGGGGCATCATTTCCATGAGCATAAGCATATGGCGGTTGCTCAGATTGGTACGCAGAAAATGGCTTTTGCTCTGGTAACACATTCTGCATCGAAAATTACAAGCGTTGGTAATATCCAGATAAAGCGTTGACGGGGTAGAAGTTATTGTCTCTTTTTGTAATAGTATTTCAAGGTTGTTCAGATGCTCATTTCTTTCTCTCAAAACAGATACTTTCTCGTCGAAATCAATTCCCGAGGCAGCCAAGAGCTTTATTTCTGAGGAATTGGTGAGTGAAAGATCTAATTGTTTTGAAAAATAATTTCCCACATCAATAATGCTGTTATGGAGATTATTCAGTCCATCCAGCCATCGCCTTATTTGATAGTGTATCTTACCTTCTTTTAAGCAGGCGAAATTATGTCTGAAATAGTCGAGATCGAAAGAGAGATCAGTTTTGTGAGATGATTTCACATAGAGATCATCAATAATTTTCTGAAGACAATTTTTTATTTGACTGTGTTGAGCGGAGACATTGTCTAAAAAGGAAAGAACCTTTCTGACTGTGGCAAGTAATTGTTTTCTGACACCACAAACCCAATCAAACCCGGTCTGCAACTCTTCAAGGTAGGCCGTTAAATTTGTATCAAGAAATACAGTGTGTAATTGTATAGGGCGAAGATTTACAAACTTGCCAGATGAAGACAGCGCGATTGTCAGTAGACCATCATTCGCTATTAATTCCTTTGGTATAATTGCCAACTTATCATGAATGCTGGAAGAATTTACCTGCCAGCTGGCGACATTGCGGCCGTTGGCTTCAACTGTAATATCTACGGAATCATGGCCAATATTAGAATCGACAAAGCTTAGTTCCGCCATAAAATAATAATTAGCGGCTGTCTTGGGCAACGAAAATACCAAGTCGGCCCATTTCGCAGGGTTCCAATAAACCAATGCCACGCTATTGACAGTTTTCCAACCATTTCTTAAATATGGCAATGGGCTTATTTTGCTGCCTAATGGAATTGTGCGTATCAATTCTTGGCGATTATTCATAATTTTATCTGCTCATACGCTCACAGAATTCTCAGCCTCGCGCCACTATCGGCAATGACCAGTTTAAGGGCCAGATAATACCGTAGCGCGGCTCATTACATTTACAAAATTCTATTTCCCCAAATCCGCTTTTTTTTAATTCATTCCTAATAGAGGACTTGGTAAATATCCGCAGTTCTATGGTGGCACCAGGGCCGCTATGAAAGACAAGCTCTCTAAACTCCTGTTTTTCTCCATCAGCCATGGTATTGACTAATTTTCTGCCTTCCCCATCATCAATAATTTCAAAGCGCTGTAAATCCGGGAAATGTTCCCACGTATTTTCCAACAGCATATAGGGAACAGTCAATATTGCCGCTCCTCCCGCCTTCAGAATAGTTTTCAGATTGCGAAAGGCCCTAATGGTGGGCGGCCTAACATGTTCAAGGACATCACATGATATGACAAAATCAAATTTGCCGGGCTCCTCAGCATTAATGGCCGTAATATCAAACTTAGGGTTCTTATGATAATAGGTATTGAGATAAGAAAACTTCTCAGTCAATGGCTCGGCATAGACATCCGCGTCACTCATGCCCAGGCCACGTATGTGTTGGCTGACCGGGAAATCCGGCAGGGGTATACTCTCTCCAAACATTTCAAGGGACAGCAAATGAATCACAGAGCGCATCCGCAGGTTTGAAGCGCAATAAGGGCACGACGGTACTTCACGGTCGCAAATACTTACCAGAGGCGCTGCCGTTTTCCCCCCGCATATATTGCACTGAAACGGTCTGGGCACTTTCGACTTGGCAAGTTTCTTAAAAACATGATGGGACCAGGCGAGATGGCACTTACGAATAATCTCGAACTTGGTCTTTCTAATTTTCTGGATATAGCCCATTTTTTCCATCTGTGGGACATCAACCTCAACAACTCAACTATAGTCGTTAGCTTGGCCCCGGTTATACGCCGCTCCGTAAAAATAATCCATGAATCTGGAATTATATATGTGTTCAATTTCCTGCCTGGAGGGAGAATATCGTTCCTTAAATTTTCTGTATATATCGTTGTACCATTTCCCCTTGGCGATATTCATAGACCGCAATTCAAATCTGTCCAAGCCAAGAAAATCGCCAATTTCTCCGGTCAAGTTATTTAAATCTTCAACCCGAATGATCATTAATTTAATACGTGGCACCTTACTGCTGTATATCTGCATCCCCTTTTGCCGGTTAAAGGGATGGGAATAAACATCAACATGATAACGATCGGTATCCGGATAAAAAAAGTGGCTTTTAAACAGGGCATTATACCAATCAAGGAGATGCTCACTAAGGTTTAAAATCCGCAGCCTTTTTTCAAGCTCCATGTGGAATTGGGCGTAATCCATTTTTAACAAGACGGGTATGGGCGCTATATAACATGGGTTATCGGACGAATTATCCGCCATATTATGAAAAACAGCCGAGATATTACGCTGTAGAAGATCACGAACCAAGCTGATTACAATAAATTCTTCATTCGAATGATGCAACATGTGGTAAATAGGCTTGGCGGAATGGGTATGGATTATATTGTTATGCTGGCGGTATGGTTCATCTGATCTCTCCACCTGATATTGCCAATTGCATTCACGGGTATAAGGCTTCATGGAGTTAAAGAGAGTTAATGACCCAACCTTCCCCATCTGCCAGATGAAAATTTTTTTATTGATGCCGGGGGAATCGGTCCAGACAGGCAACGCCGGCACTTGAGGACAAAAACGAATTATCACACTCGCAATGGGCCAAAACTTTATTAGATGTATTTCATATTGACGGCCAGATTGTCTCCTAACCATTAATTTCCCCGACCATACCATCGGCAGATCCAATGATGATATCCGCAACTCAGTTTTTATGGTATCTACAATATGGCACCCTTGAGATAAAGGTAGCTTACACAAATACATGAGCGTGCCATCTACGCGTAAAGATAGCCGATAAACACCATTAATCCAGTCAACATGAAGTTCCGTAGCCCCCAGAGTAACGCTCTGATCGATCAGCCAGTCAAGGAGTGCGGGCGTGAACTTATCCTGATTGCAAACCTTACCGCCCAGGCGCTGCCACACGATATCTCCCGGTTCTTCATTGATATGTAGTGGCTGTTTACAAGCCATAATGTTATAATAAATAGTACGGGCATAGTTTATGGTCGGATGTAATATCTATGCCTCACTAATTATGATAATCGAAAATCAGCAATATGTAAAATGATGGTTGCGGCAGCTTGTTATGGATATTGATGGATCACAGACAATGGACAACAAGATAAAATAATGTATAGCTCACCAGCCATAGAAATAAAAGATCTTTGCAAAAAATACAAGTTATACAACGACCCTCTGGATCGGCTGAAAGAGGCCTTCCACCCCTTAAAAAAGGCATATCATCGTGATTTTTACGCATTAAAGAGGATATCATTTGTGGTCGACAGAGGGGAGGTCTTGGGGATAATTGGCAAAAACGGTTCGGGCAAATCCACAATTCTGCAAATAATCTGTGGTGTTCTAACCCCAACCAGCGGCACCGTCACAATTAACGGCAAAATTTCCTCCCTGCTTGAATTAGGAGCCGGTTTTAACCCAGAGCTAACAGGCAGAGAAAATGTTTATTTCAAAAGCTCCATTCTTGGTAACTCCCGGGCGGAAACAGATGCCCAATTCGACAAGATTTTATCCTTTGCAAATATTGGTGAATTTATCGACCAACCGGTAAAAACCTATTCGTCGGGAATGTTTATCCGGCTAGCCTTTGCTGTTGCCGTGCATGTGCAACCCGATATCCTGATCATCGATGAAGCTCTATCTGTAGGTGATTTTCGATTTAAACAGAAATGCCTGCGCAAAATAAAGAGATTTCAAGAGGATGGCAAAACCATACTCTTTGTCTCTCACGATACAAGTTCCGTGGTGGAATTTTGCACCAGAGCAATATGGCTAAGAGACGGCGAGATTCTTATGGATGGTAAACCCGCAGATGTCAGTAAAGAATACATCTCTTTTATGTCTTTCGGTGAGACATCCACCCCCATTGTCAGCGCCAATAAATCAGATCCCTCCCCTCTAATCCATTGTCCGGCCAACGAAGCAATAAGCCTATTACCCTGGGTGAATATATCCGGTGGCTCTTCCTTCGGCAAGAACGGCGCTGTTATCCGTAAAATCGCTTTCTGCAAGGCTAAAAACAAGGAAAGAATTGACACCTTTGCTGGCGGCGAAAGGGTCATATTGGCCCTTGAAATTGAGGTTATTAAGGATATAGCACGCCCCGTTGTCGGTTTTATTCTTGCGGACTCCAAGGGAATCCATATTCTGGGAATAAACAACCTGGCACTTCACAAAGTGATGGAAAAATTCAAAGCTGGAGAGATACGAGTGGTAGAATTCATCTTTGATTTCCCCTGTTTAACGATAGGTAAATATTCCTTTTCACCAGCCATCGCGGAGGATTACGGCCTGGATAATATCGACCAACATCACTGGGTACATGACGCCTATTTACTAACCATCGATAACGATGATATCGCGGCCAGATTAGGATATTATCTTGTTCTCAACAAAAATTTTGACATGCGTGTTTTCTGATTCACTATCCTTGTCGGATCTTCGCAAAGCCAAACACCCTCACGTTAGACATTCACAACCGGGAAACAAATAGATGACCGTAATAGATAAAATGATTACAAATTTGCAACTTCTGGTCTCCCGAGGTGACAATTTCCCTAATTTCATCCAAGAAATTGATTCCTTTAACGAAAAAGCGCTGCCAATATTTATAGAATCAGGCTTGACGCCATCCTACGCAGAGGCATTCTTACTTAAAATTTCCAATTTTATAGTCGGCAAATACCAATACATAAACCGGCACGAAAATCTTGTTTCCAGCCCCTATACGCTGTTTGTTGACCCATCCAACGGATGCCTTCTCCATTGTCCTGGATGCTTACATAACAAGGTATTCCAAAAGAAAATCGCCCCCGACTGGCCAAATGGCTTGCTGTCGGAGAATGTCTATACCTCCTTCATAGAGCAGTTTGGCCCCTATGCCTCTTCGATCCTATTTTATAATTGGGGCGAACCGTTGCTAAACAGGAATACCCCCAAGTTTATCAAACAGGCCAAAAGTTTTTTGCTACATACATCTTTATCCTCCAATTTATGCATAAATTTTGACGCTGAGGCCATAGTAAAATCCGGTTTAGATTACATGATACTTTCCGTGGATGGAGCCAGCACTAAGACCTATGAACAATACCGCCAGGGCGGCAATTTCAACTTGGCGATTAGAAACATTAAACGCTTGGTCAGGGCACGCAAAAAATTAAGAGTTTGCACCCCATTCTTATGCTGGCAATTTCTTTTATTTGAACACAACAAGCACGAAATAGAAGCTGCCAAGGCCATGGCGCGCGAGCTAGGGGTTGATGTGATAAGATTTATCATGCCCTATGACACAATCTGGCAGTCGAATCTAAAAACGGCCAAAAACTGCCCGGCAGAGAGGTATAAAATCGTTCACAATCTGGAAAATCACGGCATAATCAAGCCCGTAATCGCCTCCTCTTTCTCAGATTTATTTCAACAAAAATGGAGGAGCAGACTGAGAACATCCACAGGAGAGTCATGGGGAAAGCGTACGGGCAAAACATGTAAATGGCTATATTCCACCATTGTTATGGACGCATTAGAGCGATATTTGCCATGCTGTTATGTGCCCCGCAAGAAGGCTGGTTTCACTTATATATTTGCTGATTCCAGGGCCGGTATTGTCGATAACGGCAAAGAAGTTCCTTTTAATAGTGAATATTATCGTTTTAGCCGAACACACTTCGTCTGGTTGTCAGAATTAAAGAAACCTGGGGGACAGGCACCCATGCTCACTGATAACAAACACGTGACCTACTGTGTTGCGTGCCCGAACAAAAGTTTGGAACCGTTGGTTACGGATAGTCATTTAAAACATTATTTACTAGATATGAACACAACCGGTATCCTGTCCGAACAAAGTATCAAAATCATCTCGGAGTGGACAATATAAATAAATTTCACCCGCTAAGCAAACCAGGATTCTCTATTAAATAATGGTCTACCGCAATAATGGTACGAAATATAATACTACATTGCCACTTCTTCAAAAATGCCGGTTCCACAATTGATTGGGCGTTACGACGCTGTTTCCCGGATTCGTTTTATGAGCATCACGGCGAGTTGTCTATTCCCGACTGGAACACATGCCTCAAAAATATTCTTGTTGAGCGCCAGATACAGGTTATCACAAGCCACATCTTTGCATTTCCCCCACCTCCTTTCCCCAATATTAATCTGCACCCGATCGCAATGTTGCGCCATCCTATCGAACGAGTAACCTCAGTAGCATTATTTGATAAAAGGCGCAATTACCGCAACAGCAAAGATGTAATCAGAAACCCTAAAGTTAGTTTGCGCGGGTATATCAAGTCCTACCTGCGTGATGGGACTCCTGCCAGTATCAGGAATATGCACACCCTGAGATTTGCCGGAGACGACAGAGGCTCTCCCCCGGCAACAAGTGAGGATCTGCGACAGGCGGAGAGTTGTGTCAATAGTTGCAGGAATATCGGTATCCTGGAGGTCTTTGATGAATCCATGGTTCTGTTTGAGGAGAACTTAAAGCCCTTCTTCCCTAAACTGGATTTATCTTATATTATCCAAAACGCTCAGCAAAAACCACAAACTCAACAACAAAGAATGGCCAGCTTAAAAATGCGGATTGGCAAGGAATTATTTGAAATATTACTAGCCAAAAATGTTTATGATCTAAAGCTTTATGAAAACACAAAAAAGATTTTTTTTCAGCGAATAGAAGAAATAGATAATTTCCCTAAAAAGCTGTATAATTTTAGGGTGAGATGTCGTAACCTTTTAGCATAACAATAAATATCTCTTCAGACGAATTAGGTGATACTGCCCGAAACAGGTATATTGCCAGCAATAATGGCTGGTGCCTTCACATAGTCCAGCCACTTTACAAATTCTTCTGACTGCTGAGCCGAGGACTTAACAGAGAGGATATAAAAACAAGGCAGCTCTCGGAGATAAACCAGTAACCAACTCACTACTCCCTCCTGGTAAGTGTTTACTGTACCAAAGAATAAATTCTGTCCCCATTTTCACCAATTGATACGCAAATACCACTACTCATGGAACAGACTTGGACACGACAACCAGATCTCGATTCTTTGAGAGGAGTGGCGGCTCTAATTGTAGTCATCCATCATTATCTTTTATTATTCTATCCGAGTGCTTTCATGGTACCGACAATTAACGTTCTGAAAGTGCCAAATATACAAGGAATCAGCCGTTACTGTGCGTGGAATCAACAGGTAAGACAGTACTGATATTATCTACACAAAAAAGCCAAAAAGGACTTTTAACAAGACCACTATCTTTGGCACCTCCCCTGAAGAGAGGAGTTCAAACACTTTATGGATCAAACAAAAAGATATGGCGTAGCCGGCTTAGTTTATAGTAGCGAGACTTGGCAACTGGCCTTTGGAATTAGTACAGGAGAGGTCTATACTCTTCCTGACTCATTTGCAAATAATAAAAATGGTTTTAGTGAGATTACAGCTCGAATTGATGAATTCCTGCACCGGCATTCGTTGACTTGGTATAGAGTTTTGTTACTGTATTCCCCCCCCGGCAGTACGCAGTTATTCCCAATCCTATACAGGAAATATGGTCCCGTCATAGTGGTTTACCCCCAAAGGCTTAATTTACACGGGCGACGTTTAGGAAAACATTACGACAATAAATCACTAATGCTTGTTGAAGCCGCGCTTACCGGGCTTACCACGGATCTTCTGTTAATAGAAACCACCAATTCCTGCACATTCAGATGCTTGTTCTGCCCTCAAGATATTATGAGCCGCAAAAAAGCGCGACTACCATTCGAGACGGCAAAGCAGGTAGTTGAGGAATATGCGGCGACCGGACTTGGTGGTATCGCCTTTCATCTAATGGGAGAGCCAACCTTAAATCCCTATTTACCAGATTTGATCCAGTTGGTTTCCCAATTGGGGATTGAACATACATTGACAACCAATGCCTCAAGTCTTACCCGCAATGTTTCCATTGCCCTTTTTAAAAATGGCCTTCAGAGAACCCAGATAAGCGTACAGACCACCGATAAAGAGCAATTTTACGCTTATAAACGTCCAGCACCTAAATATACCTATGAACGGGTATTAGAAAACATAAAAATTTTTATTCAGACAAAATGGCAATACGCCCCTGACTCGGAAATAGAAATTCACGTTATGGATAATTCCCTCTATCAACCTCGTGGGGTTAAATCGGTAATTAATGACAAAGAGGCCGAGAAAGTTGTCCGGTTCTGGAGCGATTTTTTAACAACAGCCGCACTGGAAATGAACAATGAGGCCATTCTACGGCAACTCAAGAAAAGCTCTACAGTCACTCTGGCGAGGGAAAGATGGGATAATGTTAACTTCAAGTTTGAACCGACGATAAGTCTCAAATTTAAGATGGCGGGTCACTGGATTCAAAATTTTCTAAAAAATGATGAAATTATCATAAGGGCTCGACGGGGAACATGTCATCAGATTAGCTTTGGGGGATATAATCAAATGGCCATTCTTGCCAACGGTGATGCCATTATGTGTTGCTTCGATTATGATGGCAACACGATGATTGGCAATATCTACGATGATGGTCTTAGCGAAATAGACCGCAGATCTAATGAGATACGTAATCAGTTGATTGATTCCAATGAACTCCCTTTTGAAATCTGCAAAAGGTGCCTGGGAATCAGGATAAAGTGTTTTTCCTTGGGAGTGCATCGAATATCTTCGCCACAAAAAGAAATTAATCTGCAAAATATTGCTGTTTACGGCACAACCACCTCATCACTAATGGCGGCAAGTGCGTTATCCCGTATTGGGATTCAACAAATATCATATATCCGAGAAGATACCATGGTCGATGAGGTTGGTAATAATTCCAGCCTCCCACCCAGTGTGGTGCATGAATCCCAAGAGTTGAGAGATGAGATTGAAGCCATAATTTTTCCGGCGGAATGGGACATTACAGCAAAAATTATCGAAAGCTTAAAACATAAATATCCCAACAAGATAATTGCCCAAATAGATGTTGTGGCGCTCAACAATTTTGATCGGTCGAGAATACTTGCCGTGAATGGTTCACCAGAAAGAAAGGCGGCAAAGTCTCAGGAAAGTATTTCATTAAACAGCCAGGGCAGGCAATCATTTTGGGCTAAACAATGCCGCAGAATTATGAATATGTTTCGATGGCATTGCTAAACTATAAGCTGTAACTGTTTAGATGCGCCCGAGATGTGATTGGATAATGCCGTCCAGTATACCTATGTATCGAAGTCTCACTTTGTTCGCTATATGCTGGACGGCCATTATCGGCCGCAGGTAAGCGAGCTTGCGAGATTCCGGATTGAGTGCAGTTAAACAGTTACGATAAGTTTTTTATTATGGAGAGCAAGTAGTGACTTTTATGTTATTTCCTCAAGCACATCGAAATCTATTCCGTACTCCACACAGGTTACGCGCAAACTATCACTCAACCACCGCCGATGGTGGTCATTGCACTCCCTGCACATGGGGGTCACTGTATCAAGGTTGAACATAGATTCACGATATCGTTGTAGAACGGGGCTATTGATGGTTTCCTTTAAAGAACCGTCCCGGTAATTGCCCACCGCAACATTGCGGTTCGGGCACAGCCTGTTTTTGCCGTTACTCTTGCCGTAAGCGTATTTCCACACCGCGAAGCAGTAAGGAATCTTGAATGAATCTATGGGCTTTTGCTTAATTTCCTCAGCTAATTCTTTGATGCAGCTGTCGATTCGTTGCAACTCTGCATCAATATCGAAATCAAAAACGGGAGGCGTGGACTCGGGCAGTTGCACAGTGCCGCGGCAGGGGGGGGATAGTATTGCATTGCCGGGAAATACCACGGCGGACGGGAAATAACTGAATGGGTGCTGTTGCATTTTTTGAGTGATGGCCTCGATGTCCCCTGTGACATCTTCTGGAACCTCAAGATTTTTAAAGTATTTGATAAGTCTTGATTTGTCTCGTGGTGTATCGTGGTTGGAGGAAAAAGCGCCGGGGTGGACATTGTTATTAAGGGTAACTCCCGTTTTTTCGGCGAGTTGTTGAGCTTCAGCAAGAGATTTCTCAAAAAGGGGCATGTCTGATTGTTTGACTTCGAGCAATGGAACATTACCTACCGGGCTGAACTTGACAGCGTTGACGCCCAGCTCCCCTGCGATTCGTACAATATTGGGAAGTTCATCAAGGTTGATACGTGTGACGACAACACTGAAAGCAATTTGTAATTTCGGCGCTTTGTTTCGTAAGGCTTTGACATTTTCAACAATTTTGGAAAAGCTGCTCCGACGGCGTTGAGCACCTATTATTTCCTGAGATGGGCCGTCAAAGCTGATACTCACAACGGCAAATCTGGCAGCCGCGTCGAGTTGGTTGTGGAGCATGGTGCCGTTGGTAAACATGATGGTGGTGCAGTCGAAGGCTTTGAGTACCTTGGACAGGATGCTGAGCTTGTTGCTGTAGCACGGTTCTCCCACCCCGGCGATAGTCACTTTTTTTACATAGGGCAAAATGCGGCAAATTTCCAGAATCTGAGCGTTGTTTTGTTTGGTAAAATAAAATTTCAGCATGCTCCGGCTGCACATGATACACCTGAGATTGCAGAAGCTGGTCATTTCAATTTCAAGGTGGGGCGGAAAGGATTCAAGCTCCGCCCGGCCCAGTAGCAGCTCCAGATTATTGAGCTGCTCGTTTTTCTCTTTCAGCTCCCAGAGTTTGGTTGTCGGTAATTGATGCTCCCGCAGAAAGTTTTCTATGACTGCGTCGGATTCACTTTTGTCCCGATTATAATGGGTGAACAGGTAATTACAGGTATCAGCCACCGCTTCCTTGAACGCCTTGTTATTGTTGCGCCACGTTCTAAGCGCATAAGGAATGACACCCTCAATGAGTTTCCTGCGTTTATTCTTGAAGTAAACACCATCGAAAGTAATACCCTCATTTTTGACATGGCAGACGGTTGTGGTGCGCAGAAATGTTTCCAGTCCCTGCTGTAAATCCGGGCACTCTATTCCTGCTTCCCGCAAGTTGAGAAGGGTGCTTTTGACCATGTCCTCCAGCTCTCCCCTGTCCTGTAGCTCCAGGCCTTCCCGCTCCAAAAGCTCGTCCCGGTAATGGCATGCTTTTTCGTATTGTTCACGGAGTGATTCAAGATACGAATGTTCTCCGTCAAAGACCGTGACGCCATGCAATTCCATGCCGAGTCTGAGAGCCGGCGGCAAGGCGCAAACAGCCATACCGTTGACAATCGCATCCAGACTGTGAAAGGTTATTTTTGCCATGCCGGTCGCAGTCAAGAGACGCCTTGGGATGATGAGCAATTTGGGCGTGCTATGCGGGGTGTCTATTGTCCAGTTTTCGAGTTCGGCGTTATTGACGGTGACGCGGACACGCTGTCGGTGGTGGTTTTCCGGTTGCCTCAATGCGTGGACTTCAAATTGGATGATAATGTTTTTCGCCCGGGCCTGACTCAAGTGCATGATTAACTCGGCAGGCTCTGCGGTGGTCCATGCGGCACGGCGGGATTCTGCATCGTCTTGCGTAGTTAAATACGTTTGCTGGTACTTGTCCCAACTGTTTTCTTCGATGAATGACTGTTCTTCTGTGGCGGCAGTGACCCACCCATCCTGCAGGAAAGAGAATGGGGGCAGGAATTCTCCCATTGAGACAGGCTGGGATTTTACTTCGCCTTTTCCAAAAAGCTGGAAGATGGCCTCTGTTAAGTTATAGGTGATGCCTCTTTTTATTTTTTTCATGATCTGCCTATTGGTGAAAAAATATGATGGATGATAAGTAATAGAAAAATCAGGGATATCGTTTTTAACACACTTTATCCCACTCAAAATTGGGGAAAATAATTTTTAGATTTAACTGGACGAAAAGGAAAGAACGGAAGCAGATATTACTGCATTTCCAAGCGGAAATGAGTTGTTTTTTGTAAACACTGAACTGGCATTATATCAATACGCCATTGAATCCCTTTTTTAGCACCATTCCAATTAAAAACACCAATTTCTTCTAAAACTACGCCAAGATAGGATGAACCCTGTGCATGGGTAATATCACCTGGAGACAGATTAAGTATTGCCATGCCTAAGCCATCCTTTTCTTCTCCCCTACCCATTAACTCAACATTGTTGGCAAGTGGAAACCAATCCTTTCCAAAGTTGTTGTTGAGCCACTGAATTATTTCATATGTTTCTGACAGTCTGTAAATATGCTCTCTATCATCTTCGTTTTTGATACATATTCTATCGCCAATTAATTGCCATTCAAATTTTTTATAATGTCCGCCGTGAGTTTTTGACATTTTTAGACCATTATTTATTGATAACTAACAATTTAGCATTCAGTTTAAACCTGGTAACTATTTAGCTAAGGCGGATAACCTGCCCTAAACTATGAGCTGTAACTGTTTAGATGTGCCCGAGATGTGGTTGATA
>VAPK010199054.1_pt1 | contig 17957 bp, 13 predicted proteins | sample 3395031 | NCBI WGS metagenome assembly VAPK01 (sample SAMN08290443, study PRJNA428436) | hydrothermal vent metagenome | isolation source: Deep-sea hydrothermal vent chimney 1 | place: Pacific Ocean: Juan De Fuca Ridge
AGGACCAGGAGGATCGTTCTTCTCACGCTCTCCTCCTTCCGACGATCGCCATGCCGAGCAACACGACGACACCAAGGGCGACCGCAACCGCCTGCCGACGACGTGAAGCGTCGGCATCGTAGGTCGCAATACCGAGATTGGCGGACACCTCGTTCGAGAACTCGGTCGTGAAGCGCGGACCAGGACCCCAAGCCTCATCGGGGTTCTCTGCAATGAACACCCGTTTGTTCGGCGCTGGTTCACCCTCGTACTTCCATCCAACCCTGGCCCAAGAGTCCGCAGCAGAGGTGAGAGCACGCCCGACCGGTCGAACATCGTTGACGAACACGGTGTTCGTTGCGCCTGCACTGAGCGGAAGCAGATCGAGTTGTCCTGCAAACACCTCGCGCCACGCGGTGGAGGCATCTCGGGCGTCAGTGCCCGAGCTCTCCCCCATCACGACGATCCACTTGATCCCGAAAATCGCAAGCTCATCACCGGCACGCCGCGTTTCGCCCGAGGTGATGAGTTCGAGCTTGTCGTACAGGTAGTCGTCGAACGGCAAACGATCGGCGAGCCGGGCCTCCCCGAGGTCGGGAATCGTCCCAGACACGACGCGGTAGGCCCCTCCCGCAATCGTGCGTACGTCACCGGGCAGGAGCTCTGCAGGCCCGACCAGGAGGACACGTGATCGCTCCGCCTCACCCTCACGCGCCATCGTGAACCCAAGGGCAGATTCGTAGCGGTCCGCCGGCAGCCCGATGCGGCCACCGAGCACGATCGTCGTAGCTGCAACGACGAGAACGATGACACCGACCGTGCCGATCCCCGCGGCGAACCGGCGCCACCGAACAGTTTCCGTCGAGGCCACCGTGGCAGCGACGATCCCAACGAGGATCGACAGACCGAGGCCGGTCACCCCAAGAGCGACCGACTCCATCTCGCTTCCCCATCCGAACGATCCTGATCGGGCGAGCAGGAATCCAGCACCGGTGACCAGGCCAGCCCAGCCGGCGACAACACCGAGGCCACGACTCGCGCTCACAACTCCGCCGACGACGACAACGGCGCCTGCAACGGCGAGGATGGGCGAAACGTTCCAGAAGGCGTACCCGTCTCTGGCGATCCCGAGCAGCCCGGCACTCCAGATCCATGGACTCAACAGGAGGTACCCGCCTGCAGTTCCCACGAGGGCGATGATCAACCCCCGCCAGGCGTTGCCGTCTGTGAAGGTGAACAAGGCATACACGGCGATCAACGGGATCGGGACGACGAGCATCAGCGGAGAGAGCGCACCGAGCATCCCGAACATCAGGATCGCCGCCGCGACTCTGCCAAGCCCGGGGAGTAGCCCGTCGCGCACCGGTGCCAGGGACACACGCAGTGCCCACGGCAGGATGCCGAGGGCCAGCAACGTACCGAGGTGAGTGTTCCCCGCGATCCCATTCGCGGTCGGTCCCGCAACGTACACGATGCCTGCGATGAGGGCCGGGGCGGCAGGAACGGACCAGGTGCGCAGAAGGCGTGTCATGCCCCAGATCCCGGCGAGCAGAGCACCGGCTCCAAGGATGTACTCGCTCAGCGAAGCGGCATGCAACGTCGCGATCTTCGCGACGCCTGCCACGGCAAGGAGTGGACGCAACGGTTCCGGACTGCCAAGACCTGCAGGATTCCACCCTCCTGCGTACGCCGTCAACGCGTCCCAACCGTCTGTCGGGAACGGCAGCGAGTAGCCGATCGCAGGAAACCCGTCGGACCAGATATTTCGTGCCGACAACAGCACGAAGATGACGGCGAGAACACCGACGACGAAGGCTGGCTGACGAACATCGCTTCCGAGCGTCTCGAGCGAGAGCCTGTCATCTCCGGGCAGGCGGCGGCGGAGGGCAGCCATCGTCGCAGCAGTCAGCCGCGAGATCTTGACGCTGCCACGTCGCTGGAACCGGAACAGTTCGGCATCCGACGCGACATCACCCTTTCGGGCGTGCCTGCGAGCAGTGATGGTGCCGGGGAGGTGAACGATGTTCCACCCCCACGACAACACCCAGTCGAACACGAGCCATCGACCGAGGAAGATCGAGAGGGTCATCTCGAGGAAACCGGTGAGGAAGTCGACAAGCAGCACCCAGGCGAGCGTCATCAGGCTGTACGCCTTGAGCATGGATCGGATGCGGCTTGCCTCGGCTCGCCATCGCGGCAGATCCGTGATGTCGCTGTCGTAGACGACTTCACTCGCCGGTGTGATCGCAACGACGGCCCCCTTGAGCCTGGCTCGCTGGCCGAGGTCGATGGCTGCAGCAAGTGGCGTCATCGTTTCGTCGACGCCGCCGAGGCCGTGGAGAAGGTCCCTGCGCACGAGCATCGAGATACCCGAGACGCCGGCCACCTCGCGCACGACGTCGTACTGGCCCTGATCACGCTCGGACTGATCGAGCCCCGTGTAGGGAACGTCGAAGACGTCGGTGACGAGACCGATCGACTTCAGGACTTCGTCGTTCTGCCCGATGACCTTGGACCCGATGATGCCTGCACCCATTCGATCGGCATCTGAGAGCAACGCCATCAACGCGTCGGGTGCCGGGGCCGCTCCCTCGCGCAGGATCCACAGGTACTGAACCGCTGGATCGAGCGACTTCATCAGTTCGGAGAGTGACGCGACCCGTGTCACGGAGTTCGAGGGTGCCCGCGTGCGCTCGCCTCCGACGATGACGATGCTCGTCGGCTCGTACACTTGCCGGGCAAGAGCCGAGAACGATACGTCGATCCCGCCGGAGTCGTCGGCGATGAGTGCAACTGTGACCGTTGCCTGGCGGGTTGGCATCATTGACATGTGAGGTGCATTCTGGGGTCATATCGGCGTTACAGCAATCATCGGGTGACGCTGCTCGCCGGGGGGGTCGGCGGAGCCAGAATGGCCCGCGCACTTCGCGCGGTGCTCGATCCTGGCCGTCTCACCATCGTGGTGAACGTCGGTGACGATACCGAACGATACGGCATTCGCGTGTCTCCTGACCCCGATACGGTGCTCTACACGCTTGCAGGGCTCGAAGGCCCTGCCGGCTGGGGCAGGCGTGACGACACGACCATGGTGATGGATCAGCTTCGAGCGTTCGGTATCGACACGTCGTTCACACTCGGAGATGCAGACCTTGCCATGTGCCTGACGAGGACGATGATGCTCGCCGAAGGTATTCCACTCTCGTCGATCACCGCCAACCTCGCGAGACACCTCGGGGTGACCGATGTCGAGATCCTTCCAGGGACCGACGATCTGCTGCGTACGTTCATCCAGATATCCGACGGTCGTTGGTTGGAGTTCCAGGAGTACTTCGTCGAGCGGCGCCACACCGACGAGGTGCAAGCCGTCGCGTACCACGGGTCGGTCGAAGCAGTCCCTGCACCGGGCGTCATCGAGGCGATCGCGTCGGCCGACACACTGGTGATCGCCCCGTCCAACCCTCCCCTGTCCATCTGGCCCATCCTGGCAGTCGAGGGTGTGACCGACGCCGTGCGAGAGCACGCCAACACGGTCGCAGTCAGCCCGCTCTTCGGTGGTGCTCCGCTGAAAGGCCCAGCCGACGCGGTGATGCACGGTGTCGGGTTGTCGCGCGGAACACGGGGGGTCCTCGAAGCGTACGCCGGGTGCATCGATCGGTTGTTCATCGACGAGCAGGACCGCCGGGATGTCGCCATGGGACCCGAGTTCGGGGTGGCGGTGGTCGCTGCCAACACGCGTCTGGGAGGGACAGACCGCGGAACCGATCTTGCGGTCCGGCTGCTCGAGGAGACGGGACGATGACCAGGATCGAGATCTTCGGTGTCGAAGGCCTCCCGGATATCGAACCCGGCGATGACCTCGTCGGGATGATCCTCACTGCACTCGACGATCGCGGCCTGGCGATCGAGGCGCGCGACGTCGTCGTCGTCACGCACAAGGTCGTATCGAAGCAGGAAGGTCGCCTCGTCGAGATCCTCACAGAGGATGCGTACCGCACGCTCGTCGAGGACGAGTCGGTGAGCGTTCTGCGGAGGCGCGGCGACCTCGTCATCGCCAGAACCCGGCACGGATTCATCTGCGCCAACGCGGCCGTCGACCGGTCCAACGTCGCCGACGGGTACGCCTTGCTGCTCCCCGTCGACCCTGACCGTTCTGCACATCGGATACGGATGCTCATCTCGAGATCCACCGGTGTCGACGTCGGCGTCGTCATCACCGACACGTTCGGGCGCGTGTGGAGGCGTGGGCTCGTGGACGTCGCCATCGTGGTGAGTGGCATCTCTCCGATCCTCGACCTCATCGGAACGACCGACACCCACGGCAACATGCTCAACGTCACCCAGGTAGCGGTCGTCGATGAGATCGCTGCTGCAGCCGACCTCGTGATGGGCAAGGCCTCCGCGATACCGGTCGCGATCGTGCGCGGCCTGTCCCTTGCTGGAGAGGGACGCGCCGTCGACCTGGTCCGGCCGGCAGGTGAGGATCTGTTCCGTTGACCTACCGTGCCTGAGCTTTCCGAGATCGAATGGCTCTACGACGCAAGCCGGATCAACGATCTGTGGGCCGAGTACCAAATACCGAGTACCAGGTACCGGCGAGCGCAGCGAGCCCCTTACCTGAACCAGTCCACGGTCAGGGCCAGGCCCTCTTCGAGAGGGGTCCAGGGCTCCCAACCGAGATGCTCCCTGGCAGCGGATGCATCCAGGCACGACCGAAGCTGTTCGCCCCGCCGCGCTGCGGCCATCAGCGGCGCCACGTCGGTGCCGGTCGCCTCCACGATGAGCTCGTACAGCTTCAGGACCGATGTCTCGAGTCCCGTTCCGATGTTGAGATACCGGGACCCACCGATGCGTGCAGCCCGCACCAGTGCGTCTGCAATATCCTCGACGAACACGAAATCCCGGGTCTGGGTCCCGTCACCGAAGATGGTCGGCGTTCGCCCTGCGAGGAGATCGCCGATGAAGATCGACACCACCCCCGCCTCACCGTGCGGGTCCTGGCGAGGCCCGAACACGTTGGCGAAGCCGAGCGATACGTAGTCGAGGTCGTACGTGTCGCCGTAGTAGCGGAAGTACTCCTCGACGACGTACTTGGACACGCCGTACGGAGATGCGGGGCGGCGCTGCTGCGTCTCGGGCGTCGGGATGTTGAACGTATCACCGAACGTCGCACCCCCCGACGAAGAGAAGACGAACCTCTCCGCGTCGCAGTGGCGGGCAGCCTCGAGCATGTTCAGCGTGCCGAGTACGTTCACCCTGGCATCCAAGACGGGATCAGCCACCGAGGCGCGCACATCGATCTGGGCCGCGAGGTGGAACACGGTCTCGGGCCTGAAGTCCCGAACGAGGCCGACCACCTCGTTCGCCGTGACATCGATCTGATGCATGGTCACGTTTCCTCGCGCCCTGGCATCCTTGAGGTTGGCGAGAGACCCTGATGAGAGCGAGTCGATGACGAGTACGTCATGTCCGTCGTCGACCAGGCGATCAACGAGGTTCGAACCGATGAAACCTGCACCACCGGTGACGACTGAGCGAGGCATGGTCACACCCTCGCCGGGAGGTGGTCGCTGAAGAACGAGATCACACGGTCGAACGTATCGGCGGCGTATGTGTCGTCGTATCCGTCGGCGTCGTCGTCCCACCAACCCGCCGGGGCATCCGGGTACACGACGAACGTCGCGAGCGGTAGGACCTCGTGGGTGTCGAGCGTTGCGCCTGGGTCGAAGTCCTCGTCGCCCCTGCTCCCGATGTACAACGTTGCGCCGGCGACCGACCGGAGGCTCTCCGTGACGATCTCATCGAAGGTCGTTGCGACCCCTGCAACGGCGGCTACGGCACCACCGGCGGCTGCGTGGGGTGCTGCATCGTAGATACCGTGACCGAACGCAAGGATGCCGTAGCCGAGTTGAGCGTTCGACCAACGTCCCGATGGATCGGAGATGAACCCAACGATCTTCGCTGCGATCATCTGGTTCACGTCACGATCGGTGGTCAGATCGGGGGCAAGCGCAGCGATGGCGTGCCGGGCGAACACCCGACAGAGGTTCTTCACGGCAGAGGTCGGGACAGGCTCGGGACCGAACACGATCACGGTCGGCCACTGCCCTATCGCGTCGGGGCGAGCGAGATAGCCACCGAACACCTCTGGTCCTGCCGGGATGCTTGTGGAGCCGTAGATGATCTCCATCGTGCCCTCGCCTGTTTGAACCGCCACAGATCCCTTTCTTGGTGCGTGCCGGGAAATCTAGCGTTTTCTGTGGGTGTGTACTTCCCCGGCAGTGAGAACGGTGCGTCCCTGGTCCGTGGCGACGACAAGACCACCGTGCTCATCGATCCCGATCCCGCGCCCGGTGCCCCCATCCCACGACACGGATCGACCCACCGTCCACGAGCGTTCGAGATACCGGTCACGGGGCCACGCCCCGGGTCCCGGCTCGAGGATCTCGAACAGTGCATCGACCCAGCCCACCGCCATCTCACGAGCGATCTCGACGCCGGGGTCGTCGTCGTACACCGACCCGGCGAAGTCGGGAGCGTTCGGCCACCACAGGTTCACGCCACAGCCGACGGTGATCGTCGATCCTGACGACTCGACCAGGATCCCTGCAACCTTCGCCCCGTCGATCAAGAGATCGTTCGGCCACTTGATGAACGGTGCCTGTTCGCACAGCGTCTCGATCGTCCCGGCAAGGGCAACCGCGGTGCACAGCGTGATCAGCGGCTGGTCCGGTTCGGGCCAGGTCGTTCGAAATGACAGCGATGAAAACAGCGCTCGATCTGGCTGCTCCCATGTCCTCCCCATCCTGCCGCGGCCTGCGGTCTGTCTCTCCGCAACGACGAGAGTCGGTCGGAGCCGCTCAAGGAACGTTGACCTGGCCACATCCTGCGTCGAGTCCGCGGATGCAACGCTCACGATGTCGTAGGGTGTAGCCAAAGTGGCTCTCCATGAGTCAGATAGAACGTAACACCGCCGAGCCTACCGGGAGGACCGGTGAGCACCGAGCAACGAATCGAACAACTCCGCGCTCTGCGCGCGCGAGCTCTCGAGCCCGACAGCCAGCGCGCCGTCGATCGTCAGCACGACTCCGGGAAGTTGACGGCGAGAGAGCGCATCGAGGTACTGCTCGACAAGGGTTCCTTCCAGGAGGTCGACCCGTTCGTCCAGCACAACGCTACGAACTTCGGGATCGACAAGAAACGACCGCTCGGCGATGCCGTCATCACCGGCTGGGGCACCATCGATGGACGGAACGTCTTCATATTCGCTGAGGACTTCACCCGCTTTGGAGGCTCCCTCGGAGAGGTCGTTGCAGACAAGATCTGCAAGGTGATGGATCTCGCTCTCGAAACCGGCACACCGCTCATCGGTCTGAAGGACTCAGGCGGAGCACGCATCCAGGAAGGAGTGCTCGGTCTCAACGGCTACGGAAGGATCTTCGAACGCAACGTCAGAGCGTCCGGAGTGATCCCACAGATCTCGGTGATCATGGGCCCGTGCGCCGGCGGCGCCGTCTACTCCCCCGTCCTCACCGACTTCATCTATCAGGTCGAGGGAACATCTCACCTTTTTATCACGGGACCCGACGTCATCAAGACCGTGACCGGCGAAGAGGTCTCCATGGACGATCTCGGCGGCGCCCACGCGCACGCCAGCCGGAGTGGCGTCACCCACTTCGTTGCAGCGGACGATCGAGCAGCTCTCGAGGAGGTCCGCTACCTGCTGTCGTTCCTCCCTTCGAACAACATGGAGGTGCCCCCGTTCTTCACCCCGCTCGACGCCTCCGACCGTATGGACGAGAAACTCACGACGATCATCCCAGACTCACCGAACCAGCCGTACAACGTCATCGATGTCATCGAGAGCCTGGTCGACGATGGGGAGTTCTACGAGGTACACGAACACTGGGCAGGCAACATCGTCGTCGGACTCGCACGCCTCGATGGCTACTCGGTCGGCGTCGTTGCCAATCAACCGGCGGTCCTCGCCGGAACGCTCGACATCAACGCATCGGTCAAGGCTGCCCGGTTCGTTCGTTTCTGTGACGCCTTCAACGTGCCCCTCGTGACACTCGTCGATGTCCCCGGGTTCCTTCCGGGAGTCGACCAGGAACACAACGGGATCATCAGACATGGAGCGAAGCTGCTCTACGCGTTCTCGGAAGCCACAGTGCCGCGGATCACCGTGGTCATGCGCAAGGCGTACGGGGGCGCGTTCCTCGTCATGAACTCACGCGCGGTTCGCGCCGACGTCGTGTTCGCGTGGCCCACCGCAGAGATCGCCGTCATGGGGGCCAAGGGTGCGGTCGACGTCATCCATCGCAGAGAGCTCACCGCAGCCGACGATCCTGAACTGAAGCGGGATGAACTCGTTGCCGACTACGAGGAGCGCTTCTCCAACCCGTACGTAGCAGCACGGTACGGTCTCGTCGATGACATCATCGAGCCACGAGAGACACGACCGAAGCTGATCGGGGCGATGGAGATGCTTCGCAACAAGCGCGAGAGCCTCCCTCCCAAGAAGCACGGGAACATTCCACTCTGAACGACGATGGCTGTGACCGCGGGGTCCCGGTGACTCGGACCCGCTACTCCGACCTGCCGTCGTGCAGCTGTGGGTGCTTGATCTCAGCAAGCGGCGTCACGGCTAGCTCGTTCAAAAGGGCGTCCCTGGCCTTCACCCAAGGTGTGTGCAGTTTGCACAACTCCTCTGCAGGGTTCCGGGAATCACCGTGCATACATCGTGAGCGATCCACGGTACCTTCGACAACTTCGACGAGATCGAGCAAGCAGTGGACGCTCAGGTCGATGGCGAGGCGGTAGCCGCCTGAGGGCCCGGTCAGAGTCGTTACCCACCCCGCTCGAGCAAGCGGCGCCATCACCTTCGTCAGGTACTGCGCCGAGACGTCGAGTTGCTCTGCGATCCTCTTCCCTGAGAGGTACACGGAACCCGAGTGCTCGAGGACGTCGAGTGCCCGGTACGCCAGCTCGGTTCTTTGGTTCAGTTGCAGCCGCAACGCACACCTCGGTCTCGCAATTCCTGACTATTAAACTCCGCAATAGTACCAAGGTTTCGCCTTGACGTCACCTCAACGAACTATCCGAACCACGCGGTGTCTTGCCGACGTCGGAACCGACCCACACCCGTAACGCAAGCGTCGGCGGCGGAGTCGTATCGGCGACAAGGTGGTCGAACTCCGACCACGGCGCCGCGCTCTCCTAGGATGCACACGTGGAATCGATTCTCATCGCAAACAGAGGCGAGATCGCCGTGCGGATCATCCGGGCTGCACGCGACCTCGACCTGCGTACCATCGCCATCTACTCGGAGCTCGACAGGGATGCAGTGCACACCGGTCTGGCCGACGAGGCATGGAACGTCGGACCGGCACCTGCAGCAGAGTCCTACCTCAACGTCGAGCGCATCCTCGAGATCGCCCGCGAGTCTGGGGCAGACGCGATTCACCCTGGATACGGCTTCCTTGCCGAGAACGCCGAGTTCGCTCGCACGGTCATGGATGCCGGCTTCATCTGGATCGGCCCCCCACCCGACGCCATCGCGATGATGGGAGACAAGATCGAGTCCCGGATCGCCGCAGAACGCGCCGAGGTCCGGGGAGTTCCCGGAACTCTGGAGCCACTCACGTCCGCCGACCAGGTGGAAGTGTTCGCAGCAGAGCACGGATTCCCCGTCGCGATCAAGGCCGCTGCGGGAGGCGGGGGACGCGGCTTGAAGGTCGTACACACGGTGGATGGCCTTCAAGAGGCCTTCGAGTCGGCAGGCCGGGAGGCTGAGGCCTGGTTCGGCAACCCCGCCGTCTACGTCGAGCGCTACCTCGACAACGCACGCCACATCGAAGCACAGGTGATCTTCGACAACCACGGCAACGGCGTCTTCCTCGGAGAGCGGGACTGTTCGATGCAGCGCAGACACCAGAAGCTCATCGAGGAGTGCCCTGCCCCGAACCTGTCTGCGGACGATCGCGCGACGCTCGGTGAGCTCGCCCTCGCCCTGGGGCATGCAGCCGGATATCGATCGGCAGGGACGGTCGAGTTCCTCTTCTCCGACGGGCAGTTCTACTTCCTCGAGATGAACACGCGTATCCAGGTCGAGCACACCATCACCGAAGAGGTGTTCGGCATCGATCTCGTCACCGAACAGATCAAGGTGGCAATGGGTGAGCCGCTGTCGGTGACCGTGACTCCGGAGCCCGTTGGACACGCCATCGAGTTTCGTATCAACGCAGAGGTCCCGTCACGAGGTTTCGTTCCGAACCCCGGCACACTCGTCACCTACCGCGAGCCGGGCGGTCCCGGTGTTCGCGTCGACTCGGGTGTCGTGGCAGGATCGACGATCAGTCAGTACTACGACAACCTGATCGCGAAGCTCATCGTCACCGGCAGGGACCGAGACACGACGATCGCCAGAGCCAGACGAGCGCTCGAGGAGTACGAGATCACCGGTCTCGACACCACGATCCCTGCACATCTGACGATCCTCGGGGACCCCCGGTTCCTCGCAGGTGACGTGAACACGCGTCTCGTCGAAGACACCATGGACTTCACAGGGACCGAACGCGGTACGGCTCCACAGCTCCCCGAGGGCGAGGAACTCGCCGAGCGTGCAATGACGGTCGAGGTTGGTGGGAGACGGTTCAAGGTCAAGTACTGGGCGAAGGTCATGACGGCACCCGGATCGGGAAAGCGGATCGCCCCACGTCGCAAGGCACCGAAGCTCTCGAGACAGTCCGCTGCAGGTGGGGGCGAGGGTGCTCTCGCTGCGCCGATGCAAGGAACGATCGTCAAGATCTACAAGAAGGCAGGCGAAGCCGTCGAGGCCGGCGAAGCCGTATGTGTTCTCGAGGCGATGAAGATGGAGAACGAGATCAAGGCCTCGATCACAGGGGAGATCGTCGATCTCAAGGTCCAGGTCGGCGACACCGTCACGTCCGGTGCGATCCTGATGGTGATCAAGTAAGCCGGGCAGGGCCCGGCGGTACTTGGAGGATGCGCGGATAGGAGGCAGTCGTTCTCCGTTCGCCGTCTACCGACGACTCACAGGCACCCAGAAACAGTCGGGGTTTCCGACTGTGAACGGTGATCTGTGAACTGTCAACTCACCGACTACTCGCTGTCCGCTGATCCTCTTGGCACTACGTGCCTGGGCGGTACTTTCCGAAGACGGGGAGGAGCGACTTCGTGACCTCACCGATCGTCGCTCCCAGGATCAATGCTTCCTTCATGGGGTACAGGAGGTTGTCGGTGCCTCCCGCAGTAGCCGTCAAGCCGGCGAGTGCAGACGTCACGGCATCCTCATCTCGCGCTGCCCGGCGTTCCTGTAACGAGTGGATCTGGTTCCGCTCGAGGTTCGGGTCGATCTGGAGCGCGGGGGGATCCGTTTTGCGATCTGCAACGAACTTGTTCACACCGACGACAACGGTGTTTCCGCTGTCGACCGATCGTGCGTAGTCGTAGGCTGCCTCCTCGATCTCTCGCTGCGGGAAGCCCTCTTCGATCGCTCGCACGGCACCGCCGAGCTCGTCGATCTTGTGGATGAGGCTCACCGCATCCGCCTCGATGCGATCGGTCAGGGACTCGATGTAGTAGCTGCCTGCAAGCGGATCGACGACACCCGATACACCGGACTCGTACCCGAGGATCTGCTGTGTGCGCAGCGCAATCAACACCGACTCGTCCGTCGGGAGGCCGAGGGCCTCGTCGTAGGAGTTGGTATGCAGAGACTGTGTGCCCCCAAGAACGGCTGCGAGCGCCTGATACGCGGTGCGCACGACGTTGTTGATCGGCTGCTGGGCCGTCAACGTCGATCCGGCGGTCTGGGTATGGAACCGCATCTTCCAGGCTGCCGGCGAGGTCGCTCCGACACGGTCGCGCATCAGCCTCGCCCACAATCGGCGAGCGGCACGGAACTTACAGGCTTCCTCGAACAGATCGTTGTGTGCGTTCCAGAAGAAGGACAGACGGGGGGCGAACTCTTCGACGTCGAGACCTGCTGCGCGCGCCGCCTCGACATACGCCAGGCCGTTCGCGATCGTGAACGCCACCTCCTGAGCAGCGGTCGAGCCTGCCTCACGTATGTGGTAGCCCGAAATCGAGATCGTGTTCCAGTTCTCCATCTCGTCGGCGCAGTATGCAAAAATATCGGTGATGATGCGCATCGAGGGCTCCGCCGGATAGATGTAAGTTCCCCGAGCGATGTACTCCTTCAAGATGTCGTTCTGGATCGTCCCACGCAACGATGCTGCATCGGCTCCCTGTTCCTCTGCAACGATCTGGTACGCAAGCAGGAGCACGGACGCCGTCGAGTTGATCGTCATCGATGTCGAGACCTCACCGAGAGGGATCTGATCGAAGAGGATCCTCATGTCGTCGACCGAGTCGATGGCGACACCGACCTTGCCGACCTCGCCTACCGAGAGCGGGTCGTCTGAGTCCAGGCCCATCTGTGTCGGCAGGTCGAACGCGACCGAAAGGCCGGTCTGGCCTGCGTCGAGGAGCGAACGAAATCGTTGGTTCGTCACCGCAGCGTTCCCGAACCCTGCGTACTGGCGCATCGTCCACAGCCGGCCCCGATACATCGACGCGTACGGCCCGCGAGTGAACGGGTACGCGCCCGGTGCCCCGAGCTGGGTGCCCGGATTCCAACCATCGAGATCATCGGGGCCGTAGACCCCGTCGTTGTTCGTCATGGTGCGAGGTCCATCCGCTATCTGAAGTCCGTTCCTAAGCTCATTTCGCTGCCGATAGTACAACGACAGCCCGACGTCGAGGACCAGATGGAACCTGAGATCCGCACCGTTGAACGCTCCGAGCGCAGAAGGCGACGCCTCCCGGCCCTGATCGGCCTTGCGGTGATCGCTGTCCTTGGCGCGACCTGGATCGGACTGTTCGGCTTCCTCGGAGCCAACTCGGCTTTCGGCACGGTCGAAACCGTTGCGGACAAGTACCTGTGTGACACTGCTGCCTATGACCTCGAGTTCCCCGACCTGTCATCGCTCTCGACGGTCCGCACGGCAGACGGCGTGATCCTCGGAGAGCTGACGGAGCGCAACTCGATGCCCGTCACACTCGCTGAAACCCCTGAACTCGTGGTCGCCGCGCTCTTGTCGGCCGAGGACAAGGCCTTCTACGAACACGACGGGATCGACTTCTCGGCGATCGGTAGAGCGGCGATCGGCAAGCTGACGGGGAACTCCTCTGGTGGGGGGTCCACGATCACCCAGCAGGTCGTCAAACAGAACTTTCTCTCCGATGCCTACACGATCGAGCGGAAGATCTGTGAGGCAGCGATCGCCGCTGAGGTCGAGCGCAGGTACACCAAGGATCAGATCCTCGAGTTCTGGGCGAACTCTGTCTTCTTCGGTTCGAACGCGTACGGCATCCGGGCTGCAGCGCACGAGTACTTCGGGAAGGATCTCGATGAGCTGACGATTGCCGAAGCTGCGCTCCTTCCAGTACCGATCAGGAACCCGACCTTCTACCACCCGCGCTTCAACCCCGACAACGCCCTTGCTGCACGCAACCGTACGATCGATCGCATGGTCGCAAACGGATACATCCTTCCCGCCGATGGGGAGCAGGCGAAGTCCGAGCCGCTCGGCGTCATCGACCAGGAACGGGTCGATCCACTCTCCCCCCAGGTCATGATCGCCGTTCGTCAGCAGCTCTTGAAGTCGAGCAAGTATGGGCTCGGCGAGACTCCCTCCGAACGCAAACGCGCCCTCTTCGGATGCCCGGCTGCTGTGACGGATTGCGATGGTGGCGGCGGCCTCACCATCGACATCACGCTCGACACGGATCTCCAGCGCGAAGCAGACAGGATCCTGCGGGCATGGTTCCAGCGAGGTGCCGAGGGGCCGACCGGGGCTATCGCCTCGATCGACAACCGGACGGGAGCTATCCGCGTCCTGGCATCGGGCCTCGATTTCGGAGATGACACCGAGGCTGGTCAACGCCCGTACGATCTCGCGGCGCAGGGGAAACGACAGGTCGGGTCGGCCTTCAAGCCGTTCACCCTTGCTGCAGCTCTCGAATCGGGGACCAGAGACGGCGTCCCCGTGACGCTCGGTTCCTACTGGGACGACTCATCGCCGGCCATCATTGAATGCGACAGCACGTGTTCGAGCGAGGGAAACATCTGGACCGTCCACAACGCAGGGGGCTCGGCACCCAAGGGCCTCCGCACACTCGAATCCGCCACCTACAACTCGGTCAACACCGTCTATGCGAGGCTCGTAGACACGATCGGACCCGAGGTCGTCGTCGAGATGGCGCACCGTCTGGGGATCACCGAGCCACTCCTCCCCCTCCCATCGATCACGCTCGGTGCCCAGGGCGTTCCCCCGCTCCAGATGGCGGCAGCGTTCTCGACGCTCGCCAACTTCGGAAGCCGCGTCGATCCCTATCTCATCCAGCGGATCACCGCAGCGGACGGCACTGTTCTGTATGAGCACACGACAGAGCCCCGCCAGGTGCTGTCCGACCAGATCGCCGCCGCGGTTGTTGGGGCGATGAAGAAGGTCGTGTCGAACGGGACCGCTCGCAGAGCCGACATCGACCGCCCGCAGGCAGGCAAGACCGGCACCGCAACGGACTCCGCCGATGTCTGGTTCGTGGGTTTCATCCCCCAGATGACGACGAGCGTCTGGGTCGGCTACGCGGACAACAACAACCCGCTCGAGGACTTCACCGTCTGGAACGACCTCACCGGTGAGGAGCAGTACTACCGCCGGGCGTACGGCGGGACCCTCGCAGCACCCATCTGGCAGCAGTTCATGACCTACGCCACCAGAGACATGGCCGTCCGTGATTTCCCCGAAGATCCGCCCGGAGCCAGCGTGTATCGCCAGACGCCGTATGCGACGGTTCCCCAGCTTCGACCTTCGACGAACGAGACGATCGACGCGCTGTACGCGGTCGGACTCGCTGGGGCCATCGAGGAGGTGCCGAGCACGCTCCCGCAGGGGACACTCATCGGCATCATCCCCGGGCCGGGGATCACGCTGCGCCAGGGCTCGACCATCACCGTCGAGGTGTCCAGCGGGATCCCGCCCGAGATCGCCATGGTCGACCTCCGTGGCCTGACGAGAGGTGAAGCGTCCGAGAGCCTCCGGAACTTCAGAGACCTGGTCGGGTTCGAGATCACCTGGAGCTTCGTCGACGTCATCGTGTCGAACCCTGCCTCGTACGATCTCGTGGTCTCGACGAGTCCGCTACCCGGGGCGCCGGTTGGACCGAGCGATGCGATCGAAATCCGCATCGGCAAGGCGCCGTAGGGTTCTCCGCCCGGCCAGGCACAGCTACGCTCGTCGTCATGCCGACACACACTGCGCCCCTCAGACGTCTCTGGACGTACGCGTCCGGGTACCGCCGCCGGATCATCGTTGCGAGCATCTGGTCCTTCCTGAACAAGGCCGTCGATATCGCACCTCCGTTCCTCATCGGACTCGCCATCGACGTCGTCGCCAACGGATCGGACAGCTTCCTCGGCAGACGCGGGTTGTCGGATCCCAAGACTCAGATCCTCGCCATTGCAGCCATTACGTTCGTGATCTGGGGTCTCGAGTCGATCTTCGAGTACCTCTACAGCGTTGCGTGGCGGAACCTCGCTCAGTCCATCCAGCACGACCTGCGCATCGACACATACCAGCACATCCAGCACCTCGACGTCGCCTACTTCGAAGATCGCTCCACAGGCGACCTGATGGCCGTGATGAACGACGACGTCAACCAGCTCGAACGGTTCCTCGACATCGGAGCGAACGAGGTCATCCAGCTGCTGACGACCGTGACCCTCATCGGTGCGACGTTCTTCATCATCGCACCGTCGATCGCATGGCTGGCGTTCCTCCCGATCCCCGTGATCCTGTGGGGATCGTTGCGCTTCCAGAAACGGATCGAACCCCGATACGCCGTCGTACGCGACGAGGCAGCAGCGATCAACGCTCAACTATCGAACAACATCGGTGGCATCTCGACGATCAAGGCCTTCACCGCCGAAGATCGCGAGGTAGAGCGCATCACGAGAGCCTCCAACCGGTACCGTTCTGCGAACGAGTCCGCGATCAGGTTGTCCTCTGCGTTCACGCCACTCATCCGCGTAGCCATCCTCATCGGCTTCACGGCGACGCTCGTGTGGGGCGGGTTCCTGGCTTTGGACGGCAGGCTCAACATCGGGCTCTACTCGGTCCTCGTCTTCCTCACGCAACGTCTGCTGTGGCCGCTCACCCGTCTCGGCCAGACCGTCGATCTCTATCAACGGGCGATGGCATCCACGAATCGCATCCTCGATGTCCTCGACACGAAACCGACCATCCTCGATGGAACGACCACGATCGACCGACGTACCGTGTCGGGTCGTATCTCGTTCGAAGATGTCTCGTTCACGTACGACAACGGCTTCCGCGCACTGAGCGACGTCACCCTGACGATCGAGCCCGCACAGACCACCGCGTTCGTCGGTTCGACCGGGTCGGGCAAGACGACACTCATCAAGTTGATCCTGCGGTTCTACGACCCGGCGACGGGCTCGGTCCTCCTCGACGGTATCGACCTGCGAGACCTCACCCAGCACGCCCTGCGGGACTCGATGGCGCTCGTCAGTCAGGACGTATTCCTCTTCCACGGCACCGTCACCGAGAACATCGCCTACGGGGTGCCGGGCGCATCCCGGGAGCAAATCCTCGGTGCTGCAAACACCGCAGAGGCACACGACTTCATCGAGTCGCTCCCGAACGGTTACGACACGATCATCGGTGAACGCGGCCAGAAGCTCTCGGGAGGCCAGCGACAGCGCCTGTCGCTTGCGAGGGCCCTGCTCACCGAGTGTCCCATCCTCATCCTCGACGAAGCCACCTCGGCCGTAGACAACGAGACGGAGGCTGCGATACAAAGATCCCTTGCGCGGATCAGTCATGACAAGACGATGGTCGTCATTGCACACCGGCTCTCGACGATCCGCAACGCAGACACGATCTACGTCATCGACGGCGGGCGCATGGTCGAGCACGGGAGTCACGACGAGCTCATCGCCGCCGGCGGCATCTACCGATCCCTGTGGGACGTCCAGACCGGAGCAGCAGTACACAACACCTGAGGGACACTACGGCGCCATGCCGAACCAGCGTTCGAGTACGGATGCCCACTCGTCCGCTGTGACCGGCTCCTGGGTCCACTCACCGTTGCGGCGAAACTTGATGCGATCCTCGAGAATGGTCACGCGGTCGGGACCGCCGTCGAGCAGCCGCGTTGCAAACCGTGCTCGTGTCCATGACAGCCCGGGCACCGTCTGAAGTGTCCGGGAAGCAGGATCGAAGTCGGCGAGGCTCCACTCGATGCGGTCGAACCGGTACAACGCCTCTCGCTCGCCACCTTCGTCGATACGGCACATCGTGTGTCTGCCGTCATCGGACTCGATGAAGAATCGGCCCGAGCCACCGTCCTGGACCCCAGTGTGATCGAGGAGCAGCGGCCGAATGAAGGAGTCCCCGAAACCGACGTCGACGAGATACGCATCCCCGAGATCGACCTCGAGCGCGAGATGGCTCGGGTCGTCAGATGAGTTCGGGAGGAGCACCGTCCCGGACAACCGCTTCACGCAGAATCCGAGATCAGCGAGCAAACCTGAGAAGGCTCCGTTGAGCTCAAAACACCATCCACCACGACGCCGATCGACAACCTTGGGGATCGACCAGTCGAGACCGGTCTCCACACCGCGCCGTGCGAACACATCGAGGTTCTCGAAAGGAACCGCCGTCATGTGGGCCCTCTGAAGGATCTCGAGTCCGAACACATCGAGCGGAGGTGCCTCGGACAACCCGATTCGCTCCAGATACCGCATCGTCGAGTCGCTCACCATGCCCGAGACGATACCTGCCTCCCAGCCGTCCCCCCTTCAGCGTCAATCCGCTGTTTGGCACCGTGATACCAGGCTCTTGCTCCCGTCCCCCCTTCAGGGGGGACAA
>VAPK010099339.1_pt1 | contig 17956 bp, 18 predicted proteins | sample 3395031 | NCBI WGS metagenome assembly VAPK01 (sample SAMN08290443, study PRJNA428436) | hydrothermal vent metagenome | isolation source: Deep-sea hydrothermal vent chimney 1 | place: Pacific Ocean: Juan De Fuca Ridge
TATTCATACTTTATTCTATTAGTGTCATCAAAAAAAACTTAAATGCTCGATTAGAAGCCCCTAGGCGTACTAAGTATTAGTACTTTGATGAATGGATTGGTTATTGATAACTCAACTATAAGTATGAAGTCTGCGAATGCAATGTAAGATTGCTTAAAAAAGCACATCAACAAAAATGATAGTAAATATTTGATACCAAACGATAAGGAATCCTTGTGCAAAGGTACTCTAATAATTCAGATTAACTAATGTTTATATTATGAGTAAAATAAGAAAGAGAGATATTAAGACACGATAATATCAATTGCCAAAATAAATAAGAAAGCTATATTGAATGGCCGGGAGATGGATGCCTTGGGTTGTAGAATAAAGAAATTCTTATCGAACAGATTGATTTACAACACCTTTAATACTATCAACAAAGCCCCCACACGACATAAAGTATTGATGCTAATCATCCCCTCTCAACGCGGAGGACTATTCACAATCCCATAAAACAGCACATCTATCAGAGCTTTCAGTTTTGACGCGATGGCTTTGTAATTATTCTTTGCGAAAAAGGGAATCTCCAGTGCTTTCATACTCAGGACAATGGTTAAAGCCACCATCTCCACATCTTTATGCGCAATACTAAACTCCTTGTTTTCAATCCCCTGATTTAAGATGGCGCCGATGAGTTGCATTTCAACCTCATCATATTGCCGGCGGTATTTCTGGACAAAGTCATAATTCTCAAGAAACTCACGACGCATGGTCCGGTAATCATTACCCAACTCTTCAAACCCCTGCCAGCGGGTGAGGATATAGTCTTCTATCTTTTGCCTGGCACTACGTTGAGGGTCGCCAATAATCTCCATAAGAGCAGCCTTTAGCGTTTCGCCCTCAAAGTCAACCACAGCCTGAAAAGCGTCTTCCTTGCTTTCGAAATAATAGTAAAGTGTGCTTTTGGCTTTTCCGGCAGCACGGGCAATATCTTCCATGGTGGCTTTTGTATAGCCCCTCGCGGTGAAAGCTTTCCTCGCCGCCTTCACCAGCTCTGCACGTACTATTTCTTTTTTAGGCATTTGGGGAATTTGTTTTTTGCTTTGCTAAGATAGGAAAAGTTTGAAAGTAGCATAAAACGAGAGTCGTGAATCGTAGAATATCAAAAATTACATAACAAAATCTATGAAATTCTCTGGTGTTATCAGCATTATTTCACTTTCAGGGTAAGAGGTTGTAAAAATTTTCGGGAACCTGACTTTTGCCTTTTTATTCCATTTAAATTCAAAAGCAAAAAGTTTTCCGTCTCTTTCTTCAATGTAGTCGATCTCTTTTCGGTCGTGTGTGCGCCAAAAATAGCGGTTTGTATAAATCTGATTATATTCCAAATATTTCATCCTCTCGCTCATAAGAAAGTTCTCCCATAAAGCACCTGTATCATTTCTTAAAATCAACGGATTATAATTGCGAATCACTGCATTGCGCAATCCGTTATCGTAAAAATATATTTTCCGGCTGCGTTTCAATTCAGTTCGAAGATTTCTGCTGAACGATCGCAGGCGAAAGATAATAAAAGCTCGTTCCAGTAAAATAACATAGCGCTCAACAGTCTCTTTATCAAGCCCCGTAGTTTTTGACAGCTCATTATACGACACCTGGCTACCAACCTGAAAAGCCAGCGCCTGCACCAGAGCCTCCAACCTGTCAGGTTTTTGAATTTTTTCCCACGTTAAAATATCTTTATAAAGATAGCTGTCAGACAGCTGTTGCAAAATAGCCTTTTCATCACCTGGATTATTAATCACATCAGGGTAATAGCCGTAAACCAAACGGTGTTCCAGCAACCGGCGTTCCTCCATCGTGCCTTGATGTTCAGCCATTTCAGCATACGAAAACGGAAACAGAAAGTATTCCCATTTTCTACCTGTAAGCGGTTCGTTGATTTTGTTGGCCAGTTCAAATGCAGAAGACCCACTGGCCATCACTTTTACCCCTTTAATGTTATCAATAATCAACTTGATGCACAAACCAATGTTTTCAATGCGTTGTGCCTCATCAATAATGACCATCGGATGATGACCTATGTATGACCTCAGTTTGGTGGAAGTAGGATCTTTAAGCATTGCCCGAATGTCGGACTGGTCTCCATCCCACCACAAATAATCGAAACCTGTTTGTTTCACCAATTGTTTAAGCAGTGTTGTTTTTCCAGCCTGGCGCGGTCCTAAAATTACAATCACTTTGTTATCAGGAATGCGTTTCTGAATTAGTTCACTTAGATTTCTGTGTATCATTTTTTTATATTTAACACAAAATTACAAATTTCTCGGTTAAAACCGAGAAATTCATATAAATATTTCGGTTTGGAACGAGAGATTTAAGAAACCTTACAGTTTCCACCGCTATTTATTCGAATACAGGAAAAAGTGTGGATGGAGTTGTAAACACGAATAAGGGAGATGAAAAAAAGAGTCCTCTTAAGTCCGGAATCTACTTCACCATTCCCGTAAAGCCCATGAAAGCCAGTGCTAAAATACCAGCGGTAACGAGTGCTATGGGAACACCGCGCATGCCTTTAGGGACTTCCATAATTTCGAGATGCTCGCGAATACCCGCAAAAATCACCAGCGCCATGGTGTAACCGACGGCTGTGGCCATGGCAAAGACAACGCCTTGCATCAAATCAAAATGTTTTTGAACGGTCAGGATAGCCACACCAAGGACAGCACAGTTGGTGGTAATCAGCGGAAGGAAAATGCCGAGTGCCTGGTAGAGCGAGGGGCTGATTTTTTTCAGGATAATCTCCACCATCTGCACCAGCGCAGCAATAACAAGGATAAAAACAATGGTTTGCATAAAGACAAGTCCCATAGGCACAAGGATATAATATTGAAATATCCAGGTTACCATGGTGGCCAGCGTCATCACAAAAAGAATGGCGCCCCCCATGCCAACGGAGGTTGAGATGCGCGTGGAGACACCAAGAAAAGGGCAAATGCCGAGAAACTGGGTCAGCACGATATTGCTGACAAATATGGCGGAAACAATTATGACAAAATAGTCCATGGTTTAACGTTTATGCTGTTTTTTTATTCAAGCGGTTAATAATGGCAATGATGTAACCCAACGCGATGAAAGCGCCCGGAGCCAAGACAAAGACGAGCATTCCGTCGCCTTTAATAAAATGAATACCAAACAGTGCGCCGCTGCCAAGCAGTTCGCGTACCGCTCCGAGAATGGTGAGTGCCAGAGCGAATCCAAGGCCCATCCCCAGGCCGTCGATGGCAGAAGAACCAACGCTGTTTTTAGAGGCAAAAGCCTCTGCCCTTCCGAGGACAATGCAGTTGACAACAATAAGAGGAATAAACAACCCCAACTGCTCATACAATGCCGGCACATAAGCCTGCATAACAAGTTCCACAATGGTAACAAACGAAGCAATAATCACAATAAATGCAGGAATCCTTACCTTATCGGGAATCAGATTTTTCACCATCGAAACGACCACATTTGAACCAACGAGTACAAAAGCGGTGGCCAGTCCCATTCCCAGGCCGTTGAATGCTGAGGTAGTGGTTCCAAGTGTGGGACACATGCCGAGCAACAGCACAAACACAGGATTTTCCTTTATTAAGCCTTTGGTAAGATTTTGTACCTGATTCATAGTTACTTGTTTTATTGGAAACAATTATTATTCATTACTTAATCTGGCCCTTCTCCTTTTGAAACGTATCATAAGCCCGCTGAACGGCATCGCAGAAAGCGCGTGAGCTGATGGTAGCTGCCGTTATAGCATCCACGTCCCCACCATCTTTTTTCACCTTCAGACGAAAAGTTTTGGGATTTTTACCCTTAAACTGGTCGGGAAAATCAGATTTTGACTTTTGCAGTTTGGTGCCGAGGCCGGGAGTTTCTTTGAGTTCAAGTATCGAAGTATTGTAGATGGTTCCATTGGGAAGGAAGCCAATCATGGCCTCAATCCTTCCACCAAAACCTTTATCGGTGTATGTCTTTACAGCAATGCCCACCAGTTTGCCGGCTTTGGTGGCTATATTGAAAAGCAGGGAGTCAGCGCCATCAGCATCGGGCACCTTGATGCCTTTCACCTTGTCGAAAGCCGGCAAGACCGCCTTGATAGCGGCCTCTTGTTTTCTCTTCTGTGCCAACGCAATCGGTTTTTTTGTCAACACATAAGCACTGCCGAGTGCCAATGCAGCCACTACTGACACAAAAACGAGTGCCAGTACCATGTTAACAAAATTTGATTCCTTCTTTGAAGCCATTTTTACAAGTTATTTGTTGTTTTCATTTTCAAAAGTTCTTTTCCTCATGCTGCCATTTTAACAGCGCCGAAACGTTTGGGTTTAAAGCCACGATTGATGAGCGGAACCACTGCATTCATAAGCAGGATAGCAAACGAAACTCCTTCCGGATAGGCGCCCCAAACACGAATTAGCATGGTTATCAGTCCAATACCGAACCCGAAAAGAAGTTGCCCGTTGCGTGTCATGGGCGAAGTAACCATGTCGGTGGCCATAAAAATAGCACCGAGCATAACGCCACCAGTCAGCAGGTTAAAAACAGGGTCAGTATAATGTTGCGGATTGATCCACCACAGGATTCCTGAAAAAACGAACACCGTCACCAAAACAGAAACCGGGATTCCCCAGGTGATGATTTTCTTCCACAGCATATAAATTCCGCCGATTATCAGTGCCAGCGCCGAGACCTCACCGAGAGAGCCTCCCATCTGTCCCATGAGTTGCTGGGCATAGCTGGGCAAATGCTGCGACAATTCGGCCATAGTTTTGCCTGCACCAAGGCCTTCTTTAATGAAACCCAGCGGTGTAGGTCCGGTAATGGTATCCACCAGCGTTTTGGTAATGGGTGAGGGTTTGGGCCAGGAAGTCATGGCCACAGGAAAAGAAACCAGCAAAAAAACACGTGATACCAGTGCCGGATTGAAAATATTTTTTCCCAGTCCGCCAAACGACATTTTTCCAATACCGATGGCTGCCAGTGCCCCTATAATCACCATCCACCAGGGCAAATTGGAAGGCACGTTGAAAGCCAGCAAGATACCAGTCACCATGGCGGATCCATCGGTGATGGTAATGGGGCCTTTGACAAGATATCTCTGGATAAGCCACTCAAAAAAGAGACAGAAAACCACCGATAGCAGAATCACGCCAAGTGCGCCAAGTCCAAAATACCAGATAGCAACAAAAATGGCCGGCAGCATAGCAACCACCACACCGTACATGATTATTTTGGTAGAATTGTCACCATGAAGATGGGGAGAACCCGATATTGTCAGCATATTCATATTTTCTCTTTCAGTTCAATTAAACAAACAACACCTTTATTTTCAGGAACGTACCCTGATGATAGCTCCCACCTTATTTTTACCGAGACGCAGGTAGTCGAGCAACGGGATATTGGCCGGACAGGTATATTGACACGAACCACATTCGATACAGTCCATAACCTTTTCCTTTTCAGCAGTCTCAAAACGCCCGATACGTGCCAGCCGCGACAGCAAAAACGGTTCCAGCCCCATAGGACAAACCTGCGTGCATTTGGCACAGCGGATACAGGAGTTTTCTCCTGCACGATGCGAAACTTCTTCACGCATGAGCAATATTCCCGAAGTACCTTTTACAACAGGTACATCAAGTGTAGCGAGTGCTTTCCCCATCATGGGGCCACCACCGATAATTTTTCCTGTATCTTCGGGAAGCCCACCGGCGGCTGCCACAAGATCTCTAACCGGCGTTCCAACCCGTACTTTCAGATTAGAAGGATTTTTCAACGCTTTTCCGGTAACGGTAACCACCCTTTCTATGAGCGGTTTGTTTTTTGTTACCGCTTCGTAAACGGCAAAGGCAGTTCCCACGTTCTGCACCACACATCCCACTTCGACGGGTAGTTTTCCGGAAGGTACTTCACGGTTGGTAACAGCATTAATAAGCTGCTTTTCACCACCCTGCGGATACTTAACTTTTAACGGCTGAACAGTAATCCCCTTCTCGTTAGCCGTTAGCTCAACCATCAGGTTTATGGCATCCGGTTTGTTGTTTTCGATGCCGATAACAGCTTTGTCCACTTTCAGTGCTTTCATCAGGATTTTTATTCCCATGATAATTTCCGGCCCTTTTTCGAGCATCAGCTGGTGGTCGGAAGTTAAATAAGATTCACATTCCACTCCATTGATAATCAGATAATCGGCTTTTTTGCCGGAAGGCACCATCAGTTTGACATGGGTAGGAAAAGTAGCACCACCCATACCGACGATGCCGGCGTCTTTTACTCTGGCAATAATCTCTTCAGGCGACAAGTCAATCTCTGCAACCAATGTCTCCGACCGGTCGATACTTTCCATCCACTCGTCGCCTTCCACCTTTATAATAAACGCCGGGCGACGGTAGCCGGAAGCATCCATGATGTTATCAATTTTAAAAATCGTTCCGGAAACGGGCGAATGTACATTGGAGGAGATAAACCCCCCGGCTTCGGCAATTAGCTGGCCTGTTTTCACCTTGTCGCCTCTTTTGACCACCGGTTTTGAGGGTGTACCAAGGTTTTGCCCCATGGGGACAACCACCTGAGTGGGAACCGGCAGGTTCCGGATGGGCTTGTCAGCCGAAAGTTTATTTTCCGGCGGGTGAATGCCTCCCATCACAAAAGTTTTTAAAAGCCCCATATTATTTTTCAGGTTTTTCAACGTTTGAGCTTACTGGATTTCTTGTCTCAGCAACAGTCATCGGCTTTGACGCAGGTATAGATGTTGCTATTTTAATTGGGCTTTTCATTGGCCTGGCAGCTACTGCCGGTTTGGGTTTTCGCGGTTTAAAATTCACTTCCCAAATAGCATGCGTAGGACACACTTCCACACATTTACGGCACAGTCTGCACTTATCGAAGTCGATATAAGCGAGAAAGTCTGTTATGGTAATGGCATCAAATTCGCAGACTTTTTCACATTTTCCACAACCAATACAGACCACTTCGCAGTTCTTTTTAGCGATGGCCCCTTTTTCTTTGTTCACGCAGGAAATGAAGATGCGTTTACCTTTTGGTCCTTTTTTACGAAGTTCGATAATATCGCGCGGGCAGGCGGTGACGCAGGCACCACATGCCGTACATTTGTCGTTCACCACCGGTAGTCCTGTTTCGGAGTTCATGTGGATGGCATCAAACTCACAGGCCTCCACACATTCACCAAAGCCGAGGCATCCATACTGACAACCGCCTTCACCGGCATACAGTGCATGGGCAAAAGAACAGGAAGTGACTCCCTCAAACTTCACCTTATCAGGCGAATGAGCAAACGAGCCATTACATCGCACCACGGCGATCATCGGCTCTTTTTCCTCAATTTCTAGTCCAAGAATACCGGCAACCTCCTGCATGATCTCGTTGCCACCCACCGGACAGAAAAAGCCGTCGAGGCTTTTCTCCCTTCCGGCACTTTTTGTGGAAGCTTCAGCAAAAGCACGACATCCGGGGTAACCGCATCCACCACAGTTGGCTTTTGGTAAAACGGCTTCCACGACATCGATTTTAGGATCTTCGTAAACCTTAAACCTACTGGCAATAAAAAACAAAATGACTGCTGAAACAAGCCCGAGAGCTCCGAGAACCACTATCGAAATTAAAACAACATGAGTCACAATTATTATGAGTTAATTTACAAATAAATGATTTTTTTCGTATAGTGAGCAAAAATAAAACATTTCAAATTCTATCTAAATCGTTAATTAATAACAACATGAGAGAAGCTAATTTACTCCATAGAAAGGAGGTTTATCAGCCCATGCAAGTACCATCAAGAGAACTATTATAAAACTGACTTTCAGCGCTATATAACACGAAATTTGGGATTTGTTAATCTATAACAGAAAGTTATTTAGAAAGCATTAAAATATCAGATATTTCTGTATCATAACAATAACTGAAATTTTTCAGGTATTAGAAATCATGTTGCCATTGTAATTCAGAAAGATTGTAGTTCCTGATTTCAGGCACTTTAGATATATCACATCTAAACGCCCTTATTGAATATGATAGCGAAATCGTTTCTTAAAGAAATCACGCAAGAGATAAAGGATACCGTAATAAGGAAGCAGCAAAGCTATGGCGAGGATACCGGACAGTCCCTGATTGAGGCCAAAATGCAGGAACATAATCAGCCCCAGGAAAAGCACAAAGAAAGGAAAAAGATAGCCGAGAAGCACGGCCCACGTACCATACGACTGTTTCATTTCGACAACAACATTGTCTCCTTCGTTGTACTGTGCAACCTGACTTAAATCGACTTCTATCATTTTCTCTTTCATATCGCTCACCGAGCAAGCGTTATTTAGCGAACAAGAGATACAGCCCGCCTTAGAAATAACAGAGATTTCTGCTTTGTTTCCCGCTATTTTCCGAATGGTACCGGTATGGGTTACCGTTTCTTCACCTAAAGCCATATTTCTGTTTTACAGAAAACAAAATTAATACATTTTTTAATGAGATTGAGAAATTGGAACTTTGGGTGGGGATACCCATCACAGAGAATTTGAAATATTAAGGCGTGGACAAGGAAACAGGGAGTATTTTTCCGTTGAAATAGCGATGGCCGTTAAGGGTAAATTCCAGGATAAAATCCGCCATCTCATCCGGAGTAAGCGGGGCTTTGTAGCCGGGGAAAGCAGCGGCAAGCATATCCGTCTGAACAGCTCCGAGGGCAAGGGCGTTGACCTTAATATTGTATTGAGACAGTTCCACCGCCATGCTCTCGGTGAGGATAGCCAGGGCGCCTTTGCTGGCACTGTATGCAGAAAGACCGGGGAATTTTACACTTCCCTGAAAACCGCCGATACTGGTAATGTTGACAATATGGGCTCCCGGTGAAATCAATGGAAAAAGATGCTGCACAAACAGAAAAACTGCCATCACATTCACACGAAAAGCATCTTCCACCTCTACCTCGGTAAGCTCCAGAAAGGGTTTGTTCACCAGCATTCCGGCATTATTTACTATCCGATCTATACTTCCCATAGTTGCCTTTACTTCACTGGCAAGCCGGGAAAAATCGCCGGTTTTCAAGTCAAAAGCATAAGTATGTAGTAAATCTTTTGTTTGTGGGAGCTCAACGGAAAGCCGGTTTAGTTTCTCCTGAGAACGGGCAAAAGTAAATACCTCATAACCCTGCCCTACGAATTTTTTTACCAACGCTTTACCAATACCACTACTACCTCCGGAAATAATGATCTTTTCCATTACTTTCCCGGATTAAGAGCTTTCATTTCCCGATCCATTTTTTCCGCGTCCGTGGCACTAATGGTAAGTACCCCTTTTTCATCAACGGTTATGGCAATGTTGTATTTCGGATTGTTTTTTGCACCCAGTTCAAAGTTCATATAAACAGCACCTTTGAGAATATCATCTCCATATTTTCGCTTCATCTCCATGGCAGTTTTGTACTCAGGTGTCAGCGGAATTCCAGCCTTAGCAGCAACTTTCTCCGCCTGTTCCATGGCCTGTTTGTAACTTCCTTTGTAAACTAACGTCAGAGAATTAAAGCCGCCTTCTCTTTTGTCCTCGTTAGTAACCTGCGAAAGGCTTTTGTCTATCACCATATTTTTAGGCTCCATCAGTCCCAGTGCTTTAGCCCAGCCCGGAAGTCCGGATCCGTGAACGTTACCGGAACTCACTGCGACCTTCCGGTTATATTGGTTATCAATAGCCGACAGCCTCTTTTGGGCCACAGCTTTCGTAATTTCTCCCTTACGATAATCTTCCTGCACTTTTGCTTTCCGCGACTCCCTGTCATCCATCATATCCATGGTTTTGTCTGCTTTTTGCAAACTGCGGTTAAATTTGTTGAGCCGAACATCAAATTTCTTTTTTGGATTGGAATGGGGCGAGCCACAGGAAAAAAAGGTAAAGATTATTCCCATGAATAACAAGGCAATGGCCGGTAAAGAAAACCGTTTCATAAATTTCAGGTTGAAAATTTTTTCAAATGTAACATAAATTCATCTTTGTGGTAGTCGTACTCCTGAAAAAGATTTCAACACCTGCAATCAAAATTTCGTATTTTTGACTAAATTTTCGGAAAATGAAAATGAAAGACTTTTTTTTGTTGCTCTTGCTTATCAGCTGGCCGGTAATAGGGTTTTCGCAGCATCCGCAGCAGATAAAAAAAGACTTCACCACAGCCTTTTCAACGGGAAATACCAGCACACTGAAAGGTTATTTCAAGGGATTTGTTAACATCAACATCCCGGGAAAAAAAGGTTTTTATTCAGATACAAAAGCCAAATGGTTGCTTCAGGATTTTTTTCAGAAGCATGAAGTAAAAGGGTTCTCATTAAAAGAAAACGGCTACTCCGGCGATAACTATTATTTGATTGGTCAATATGGCAGCGGAGCTACCCTGTGGAATGTTTATTTTTTATTCAGCCCCGGGGAAAAGGACTTTCAAATTCAACAAATGGATATTGAACAGATTAGAAAATGACGGCAGAAGAACTGATACACAAAGCGCTGGAGGAAGACCTGGGAAACGGCGACCACACTTCGCTGGCAACCATTGACAACAAAGCTACAGGCACAGCCGTAATGCTGGCCAAGGAAAAGGGCGTCCTGGCAGGGACAGAAATTGCCGAAAAAGTGTTCAAAATACTGGACGCCAAAACAGCTGTTGACATCCTGATAACCGATGGGGAGCATATTGTTCCCGGTGATAAAATTATGGTTGTCAGCGGGAGATCACAGATATTACTCTCCGGCGAGCGCACGGCATTAAACTATGTACAGCGGATGAGCGGCATTGCCACTTTTACTGCTGACGTGGTGAACAGACTGGCCGGTTTGCACACCAAAGTACTCGACACGCGAAAGACCACCCCCTGCAACCGCTTGTTTGAGAAAATGGCAGTGAGAGCCGGTGGTGGAACAAACCATCGTTTTGGTCTGTACGACATGATTATGATCAAAGACAACCATATTGATTTTGCGGGTGGTATTCAACCAGCTGTTGAGAAAGTTCACCACTACCTGGAGGCAAATCATCTGGATTTAAAAATAGAAATCGAAACCCGTAGTTTTCAGGAACTGGAAGAGGTATTACAGACTGGCGGTGTTCATCGTATTATGCTGGATAATTTCACTCCTGACGAATTGCGGAAAGCATTGAAAATGATTGATAAAAGGTATGAAACAGAAGCCTCCGGTGGCATTACCCCGGAAACCATCAGAGCCTATGCCGAAACCGGCGTTGATTTTATCTCCGTGGGTGCTCTCACCCATCAAATCAAAAGCCTCGACATTAGTCTGAAAGCCGTAATTTATTAAATACCAACATTTTGCACAAAGCAAGAAGAAAATATATCCATTTCCATCTCCGGCTTAAACATCTGTTGCGTCTGATTGTTTTGCCGGGTTTCGACGGAATGCCGTTGTATGATGTACTGGTTTTTTTCTTCCGTGGCCTTTTCAAAGGAGTTCTGACCTACCGGGCAGCAGCCATTGCGTTCAACTTTTTTCTGGCGCTCATTCCGTTTGTCATGTTTCTCTTCACACTCATTCCGTTTGTAACCGGAGAACATTACCAGATTTACCTGCTCGACCTGTTGCAGGAGGTCATCCCCTCCAACATATTTGCTATGGTAAAGAATACGGTGGTCGAAATCATCAGCCGACCCAACCAGGGTTTATTATCTGCCGGTTTCTTCATGGCCATCTACTTTGCTACCAATGGTGTGGACGCTATTATTGAAGGTTTTAACCAAAGTTATCATACTACCATAAAACGTCCGTGGTGGAAACAGAAAATGGTCGCTTTTGTGCTCATGCTTGTCCTTTCCTTTCTAATTTTTATCTCATTTTCACTTCTCGGCTTCGGCGAATTTTCCATTCACCTACTTAACGAAAAGCAACTTTTAACAAGTGGAGTTTCCATCTATTCTCTCCAGCTGTTACGCTGGCTTATTATATTGCTTGTGACCCTTTTGAGTACCTCTATTCTCTATTACTTCGGGCAGTTGAAAACGATTAGGGAAGATGTTCGTTATCGGTTTTTCTCGGCAGGCTCTGTCCTCTCCACCAGTTTGTTTATTGTCGGCGGCGTGGTCATCAAACTCTATTTTGAAAACTTCTCGCGTTACAATATTCTGTATGGCTCCATCGGGTCGTTGATCATTCTGCTGGTGTGGATTTATTATAATGCCTTCATCATTCTCATTGGTTTTGAATTAAATGTGAGTATCCGCTTATCGCGAAAAGAGGCGTTGAAGAAAAAAAGTTACAGGATTGTCAGGTAATTATACCCTGTATAACTTAAAGAAGGCAGGGATGTCAATATTGTCCCGGGGTGGGGAAAAATATTAAATTTGCAACACTTATGAAATCGGCCAATAAAAATACAATCCTATACATAGCCCCTTCATTAAGTTCTTTTATTAAAAGTGATATTGCTTTGCTTTCCAGCCGGTATCCCGTCTTCGTCAATACATACGCATGGAATAAGAAATACTGGGTACCGTTTTATTTGCTTCACCAGATTTTTTTTCTTTTAAAGCACATCCGATCAACCAGAAAAATTTTCGTCTCTTTTGGTGGCTATTGGTCATTTTTCCCTGCACTGGCAGGTCGGTTGGCCGGTATTGATGTTTACATTATCTTAAATGGTACCGATTGTGCCGCCATTCCCCCACTTCATTATGGCAATCTTAGGAGCCATCCGCTAAAATGGTTTTGCCACCAGTCTTATAAAATGGCGTCTATGTTACTGCCCGTCAGTTCCTCATTGGTTTCTGTCAAAAACACCTATTTTTCTGAAGATATATTCAGCTTTCAGGGATACAAACATTTTTTTCCAAAGTTGAAAACCCAAAGCAGGGTTGTCCACAACGGATTTGACAAAGATTTCTGGAGTCCTCCGAAAAATAACAAGAAAGAACCGCTCACATTTATGGCTGTGTTTTCCGCCTCCCAATTTATCTTAAAAGGTGGAGATTTAATTGTACAGCTGGCAGAGAAATTCCCCAATTGTAAATTCTACATTGCGGGTACCAAGAAGCCAGCTACATTAAAAATAGAAAATAAGAATTTGATTTTCCTCGGAAAGCTGACATCGAATGAGCTGAGAGCCTGTTACCGCCGCTTCCGGTTTTATTTACAGCTATCTGCTTTTGAGGGTTTTGGGTGTGCTCTGGGCGAAGCGATGCTGTGTGAATGTATTCCCATAGGCTCCCGGGTGAATATTATTCCCGAAATTATTGGTGACACCGGCTTTGTTGTTGCCAAAAGAGATATACAGGCGCTTGAAATAGTTGTACACAAAGCATTGTCTGTTAAAGATAAAACGTCATTGGGTAAAAAAGCAAGAGAACGAATAGCAGACAAATACAGTATCGAAAAAAGGGAATCAGCGCTGTTTTCATTAATTGAAAAGTAGAAAAAATAAATAATTATAACAGGGTGAGCAAAGATCTAAAAATTGTAAAGTCAGTTATGGAGAACTTTTCACAAAAGGAAATATCATCAGGTAAACTGTTAAGACAAAGCTATCTGTCATGCACAGGATAACTTTTGCAGGTGTATTGTGTCTTCGTTTAGTCATTGCCAGATATTTTTAGAGATATTTGCAGTCGTAAAATAGTTGAAGTTAAAATAATTAAAGAGTAGCATTTTGGGCGTCATTCAGAAACAGAGTATTTCAGGAACCATTTACTCCTACCTCGGTGTATTGCTGGGTTTTATCACCACAGGCTGGCTGTTTCCGCGTATTTTGTCTACTGAAGAGGTAGGGCTGCTGCGTATTCTGGTTTCTTACTCTGTACTTTTTGCCCAATTTGCCACCCTGGGTATTAATTCGGTTAGTGTCAGACTTTTTCCGTATTTTCGTGACCCGGGTAAGAAACATCATGGTTTCCTGGGACTTACCTTGCTTGTCGGTTTGGTGGGTTTCATTTTATCAACCGGAATTTATCTATTGCTCAAGCCACTATTTATTTCCAATGCTGCAGGCAAATCGACTCTCTTTATCGAATACTTTTATTACGTTGTCCCGCTGATCCTTTTCACGCTGCTTTTCTACTTGTTCGACACATACTTTCGTGTATTGTATAATGCCGTCAAAGGAATCGTTTACAAAGAGGTGATTCAACGGGTGCTCATTTTAGCTGCCATTCTGCTCTACTTTTTCAAGGTCATCGATTTTGAATGGCTGGTCATTTTGTATGTACTGGACTTTGTCTCTCCGGCGCTATTTTTGATGGGAGCCCTCATTAAGGACAAGAAGTTTTTTATCAAGCCTGACCTGAATTATATTGATCACAAAATGGCCCGGGAGATGAGAAACGTGGCATTTTTTGGAATTCTGGCCAGCTTTTCCGGCGTATTGGTCATGAACATCGATGTCATTATGGTAAACCAATATCTGGGATTGGCAGCAGCCGGAGTTTACACCATTGCTTTTTTCTTCGGGACATTTATTTTAGTTCCCATGCGTACCATGGGAAAGATTAGCTCGGTGGTAATTGCCGATGCCTGGAAAATAGATGACCGGAAAACGATCATGGATATATACCGTAAAAGTTCCATCAGCCTGAGCATTGTCGGGTTTTTGCTTTTTATCGGTATCTGGGGCAATCTGGATAATATTTTCCACATTATAGGTAACAATTACACAGCCGGCAAATATGTCATCTTGTTTATCGGGTTGGCCAACCTGTCCGACCTGTTTATGGGCGTTAGTCCGCACATTATTTTAAATTCAAAACACTATCGCTGGTTGTCATATCTGTTGTTCATTTTTGCCATTCTGCTCATTGTCACCAATATTTTGCTCATTCCGCGTTTCGGAATTACCGGTGCTGCATTGGCTTCTCTCATTTCCAAATACATCTATAACAGCCTTAAATTTAGCCTCTTGTATAAGAAATTCAAGTTTCAGCCTTTTAGTTACAAGCATCTCGAAATTATTTTGTTTGCCTTTTTGGCCTGGTACCTTTCCACTTTCATTCCGGTATTGAATTATTTTATTTTGGATCTGGTTGTCCGAAGTTTGTTTATCAGCATGGCTTTTCTGACGCCGGTTTATTTCTTCAAAGTATCAGAAGATATCAACCGAAAGGTACAGCAGATACTCCGCAAGATTTTTATGCACACTAATCATTCTTGAGAAAAACCGTGCTACTTCAAAATAATTCCTAATTTTGCCTGATTTTTTGAAAATATTTGTTTATGCTCAAACCATTAAAAATATGTCTCGTCGGAAGCGGAGCCATCTCCACAGCTTTCGCTCAGGTTCTGGGACAAAATGACCGAAATACAGTTGATATTTTATCTATTGAGGAGGAGGTCATCTATTCCATTAACAAAGACCACATTAATCACAGATATTTTCCAACCATAAAATTAAATGAGAACGTGCGGGCTACCACCGACAAAAATATCCTGAAAGAATCGGATATCATCTTTCTCGGAATCCCTTCTACGGCTATCATCGATTATGTAATTGAAAACAAGGCATTTTTTAATCCTGATGCCATTTTAGTCAACCTTGCAAAAGGCTTTGGAAACCAAGGTAATACCATACCGCAATGCCTTGAGAAGGAAGTCAGTCAGCCCATTATCAGCTTAAAAGGGCCGTCGTTTGCACGCGAAATCATTAACCTTATTCCCACCGGGATGACAGTGGCTTCAAAAAACAGCAAATATTTCGATTACTTCAAAGAGCTTTTTGAAAACACCAATATCTTCCTTGATTTTACCAATGATGTAATTGGCGTTGAACTCTCCAGCATTTTGAAAAATATTTATGCCATCATCATCGGCATTGTGGATGCCCACTACGATTCACCCAACCTCCGTTCGCTCGTACTGACACGATCTATCAACGAGATGCGTTATCTGCTTTCACGTTTTGGCGGGAAGGAAAAAACTATTTTCAACTACTGCGGATTTGGCGACTTTAGCCTGACGGCACTCAACGATATGAGCCGCAACCGTACACTCGGACTGCTTATAGGAAAAGGATTTTTTACCGATTACATTTCAGAAAAGGTAGTTCTCGAAGGAAAAATTGCCACTAACGTATTTGTTGAGAAGATTGCTACCAAACGCAATATCCGCACACAAGACCTGATGATGAAAGAGCTTTATCGTGTGTTTAACGAAAAGGATTATGATATCACAAATTTTGTAAAAAACATACTGGCTGCCAAACCCATCAAAGAAGACTTGTTCACCTGGTTCTAAGGAATTGTAACAAAATAACCTAACGGCTTATCTCTTCCAGGATGCCAGCCATGCGGGCGGTAAGATTTTTTCTTTCAAACTGCTCAACCTCTTTGCAGTTGCTGTGGGTTTTCCCCTCAACAAAATTCTGAAAAAGAGAAAGTATCTGTTTTTTCAAACCTTCAGTTTCATCAAAGTCAAAAGCTGTCCCACATTGGGTTTGCCGTACTATTTCGGCCGCATCTCCATCGGGCGGCCCAATGCAAATGACAGGACGCCCGGAAGCAAGATATTCAAAAAGTTTTCCCGTCAAAATTAATCTGGCGTTAGGCGTATTGTTGACTAGTAACAGCAACACCGATGCCTTGTGTTGTTCGGCAATAACTTTGTTATGGGGCATATAGTCCACCCGGTGTAAATATTTCTCCAGCCCGTATTTATGAAGGGACTCCACAGCATGTATATCTATCTTCCCCACATTTCTAAGTACCAGCTTTTGGGCAAATTCAGCATTAACTTCCGTCAGCTCTTTCAGAACTTTCCATAAGTTCTCAGCATTCCTGGTTTTTGTCAGGGAACCTATGTGCGCCAGGGTAAAGTGGGATGTATCAGGCTCGGGTATCATTTCCAAACGCAGATCTTCTTCATCAAAACCATTGGGAATCACCTCGTAAGGACGGTTTACGATTGACAAAAATTCCTTTTTCATCCCCGGACTTACTACAGTAACAGCATGAGCGGTCTCCAAAACCTGTCTTTCCAATAAATGATGAAGCCGGTCGGCTCGTTTGCCAAGCTTCAGGTCACGGTAAAAATCGATATTTGTCCAGGGATCACGGAAATCGGCAAGCCAGGGTATTCCCAATTCTTTACTCAAACGCATCCCAATTAAATGTGTACTGTGAGGAGGCCCTGTAGTTACCAAGGCATCTACAGGATATTTTGTCAGGAATTGAGACAATTGTTTCACCGAAGGCTTGATCCAAAACTTGCGTGCATCGGGAATAAAAAGGTTTCCCCGAATCCATACTGCCAAATCTTCGAGAAGATGAAACTTACTCTTTTTCTCAGATAGAAAAGCAGTCTGAATTTTGTCTTTCTGGTCTCTTCCGGTAAACCTTTTGTAAAATGAATAGGGCTCCCAGATTTTATTCTTTATCACCCGAACCCCGGAAGGGATTTCTTTAAGTAGCGATAAATCCACTGAAGGCATCTCGGGGTTGGAAGGTGCAAAAACAACAGGCTCCCAGTTGAACAGACGCAGATACTTCACAAATTTCAGCCATCGCTGAACACCACCACCGCCACTGGGTGGCCAATAATAAGTGATGACAAGTACTTTTTTAAAAGGAGGCATTATTTCACTTTTTAGTTTTGTCGATACCCTTCTTCAGCAGAGTAAAAACAAACCATCCCAACACCAGCAATAAAATCAGAGAAGATATTAGAGAAACAGGCTCTCCAACACTCCACACTTTCGGCTTAAACATAAATTCAATTTTATGATGACCTGCCGGAACCACCATAGCCCTCAACAGGTAATCGGCACGAAAATAAGAGGAACGCTTGCCATCCACAAAAACCTCCCAGCCTTTGGGATAATAAATCTCGGAGAAGACCACCAACTGCTCTGCCTTTGACTTAAAATCATATACCAGATTGTTGGGCGCATAGCTGATGAGTTTGATTTTTGCAGAAGCATCCAGCAGGAATCGTTTTTCTTTCAGTTGGCCGGCAA
>VAPK010280137.1_pt1 | contig 17950 bp, 16 predicted proteins | sample 3395031 | NCBI WGS metagenome assembly VAPK01 (sample SAMN08290443, study PRJNA428436) | hydrothermal vent metagenome | isolation source: Deep-sea hydrothermal vent chimney 1 | place: Pacific Ocean: Juan De Fuca Ridge
ATTAATAATGAAATGTACCGCGAGCTGTTTGAAGGGTAAGTCTTTTTGCATCTGATTTTTCAACGCGACCCACAATCCGGGCGTCCACATCGAATGATTTTGAAATGGCGATCAAGCCGGATGCAATTTCTTCAGGAACATAAAATTCCATGCGGTGTCCCATGTTGAAAACCTGATACATCTCCTTCCACGGCGTTCCCGATTGCTTCTGGATCATCTGAAACAATTCAGGGGTGGGGAATATGTTATCTTTAATGACATGAAGATTTTCTATAAAATGCATCACTTTGGTTTGCGCACCACCACTGCAATGGATAATTCCGTGAATCTGCTTCTTATGCTCTTTAAAAATGGATTTAAAAATGGGAGCATAGGTTCTTGTTGGGGATAAAATCAATTCGCCAACTGTCATTCCTTCAACCGGTGAAGCATCCGTGAGTTTGAGTTTACCGGAATAAACCAGGGAATCAGGAATATGCGGGTCAAAACTTTCAGGATAAGAATTGGCAAGGCCATGTTCCAACACATCGTGACGTGCAGAAGTAAGCCCGTTACTTCCCGTGCCTCCATTATATTTTTCTTCGTAAGAAGCTTTCCCGAAAGAAGCTAGTCCTACAATTACATCACCGGGCTGAATGTTATTTTCAATGATTTCTTCTCTTTTGATGCGGGCTGTAACCGTGGAGTCAACTATGACTGTTCTTACCAAATCGCCCACATCTGCAGTTTCTCCTCCGGTTAAATACATCGGAATACCCAGTTTTCGCATCTTCTCCAAAAACATTTCTGTTCCGTTGATCAATGCGGCAACTACTTCGCCGGGAATCAAATTTTTGTTGCGACCAATGGTAGATGAGAGTAAAATGTTGTCAGTAACGCCTACACACAAAAGATCATCGGTATTCATAACAATGGCGTCCTGAGCGATTCCTTCCCAGACACTCAAATCGCCGGTTTCTTTCCAGTAGAGATAAGCCAGAGCTGATTTAGTCCCCGCACCGTCAGCATGCATGATGTTGCAATAGGAGGGGCCACCTCCTAAAATATCCGGTATTACTTTGCAAAAAGCATTGGGAAACAAACCTTTATCCAGGTTTGTTATGGCCTGATGAACATCTTCTTTAGCGGTGGAAACGCCTCTTTGTGTGTATCGTGATCCCTGGTCTGTTGCCTTATTTTTCATGGATGATTAAAAGATTTGTTTTTGTATCAAATTGATATTTACCGAATTTACGTAGTACCTGCTGACTCATTACAATCCCAAAGTACAGGTTATCGGAAACGATAAACTGAATATTCTTTACTGTTTTCCCAGCGATAGTAATATTTTTCAGATTCACAACTGCATGGTTGGCGATGGTATTATTTTTTAAGACAATTTCCGGGTTCCCTTCAAAATCATCTTTCGTAATAACGCCTTCCTGCAACATTTTGATAGCCTTCTTCAAAGAGATCTGGGCACTGTTGTTCTTATCAAAAATGAATTGCTCTGCATAACCGTTGATCACACATCCGGCAACGTACATACCGTTGGTTTTGTCTTTGGTAAACTGCACAGCGTTTTGAGGCTGATTCATGGGAATGGTCATACTGGTGTCGGCAATTGATGCGCTTTCCTGAGGAGAAAAGTCCCTGCGCAACACCCTGAATTCAGTTCTCCGGTTCAGTGCAAAAGCAGCTTCCTTTTCTGTTGTTGACTTCAGATCATTGATATAACCATCAGTTAATTTAGTCCCTTTCATGAAAAAGAATCTATCTTTTTTAATATTTTTCTGCAGGGTTCTCGGAACACGTTCACCATATCCTTTAGCAACCAGTCTTCCGGGGTTAATGCCTCTCATGATAAGATAATTGACAACCGAAAGCGCCCTTTTCTGTGAAAGAATGTCGTTGCTCTCTGTTGTCCCCCTTGAATCGGTGTGTGACCCCAGTTCAATCACAAGCCCGGGATTGTTTCGTAAAAGTTGAACCAGACCTTGCAGGGAATCCTGAAATTGTGGTTTTAAATCCCATTTTCCCAGATCATACAAAATATCCGGTAGCATTATGGGGCTCGACGGAATTCGTTTTAGAGAAAAATTGATCTTAAAATCTTTACTGAATTGTTTTCCAACCGTACTAAACTTTGAAGCAGTGGTAAAATAATTTTTTACGCCTACGGTTACTGTATATGCCGTATTTTTCCTGACCTGGCTTTTTTCGAAAGAATAGAACCCTTTGACGTTGGTAAGTGTACTCAACGTAAGGTTCTTTGCACTTGAAAGCAGTACATTAATATTGGGTATCCCGAAAAGGGTCTGGTCGTCCTGAACGGTTCCCGAAAGGGTAAAATCAACCGTGGGCTGAACAAAGGAATAAATATCTTCTTTTCCTCTTGAACCCTTCCGGTTTGAGCTGAAGTAGCCTTTGTTTGTACCTGCTTCAAAGACAATTCCAAAATCATCGTAAGTCGAATTGACAGGATATCTCAGGTTGACGGGTTTTCCCCAATTGCCCAATGAATCTTTTTTGCTGACAAAAATATCCAGTCCGCCCATGCCGCCGTGCCCATCAGATGAAAAATAGAGTGTGCTGTCATTCCTTAAAAAAGGAAAAACTTCATTGCCTTTGGTATTGATAACGGGCCCAAGATTAAACGGATGTCCGAAGGGCGATGCTTTGCCTTTTCGTGTGGATATCCAAAGGTCGGTTCCACCAAGGGTTCCTCTTTTGTCGGAAGAAAAAATAAGCGTGAGCTCATCATGACTTAAAGTGGGCTGTCCGACAGTCATTGTGCTATCAACTCCATGTATTTTAACCAATTGCGCTTTTCTCCAGTTCCGGCCTATACGAACCGATTTATAAATTTGGCAGCCTGCTTTTTTGTCTTCTATTTTCTTACATCGGGTAAAATAAACTGCATTATACTGATCGTTCAATGTGGCCGCCCCTTCATTGGCTTTGGTATTAATATTGCCCGATTTATCCAGCAAAACGGGTGTCGTCCATTCACCGTTGCGATCTAACTGGGCTTCAAACAGGTCTGTGAACTTCATGCCTGTCCAGTTGTCAATATCCTTGCCGGTACTTTCTTTTCGATTGGAAGTAAAAACTAGGCGATTATTATTCGCTGAAAGAAACGCGGGAGCAAAATCAGATTCCCGTGAATTTATTTTGCGAATGTCTTTCACCTTATATTTTGAAGGGTTCTCAATCCATATTTTGACAAGCTTGGTGGTTGTTTCTCCTAATTTTCCACGTGGATCGTTTGGAACCTGGTTTTCATAGATCTGATAATATTTCAACGCTTCATCAAATTTGCCGTCCATTTTTAACAGGTCAGCAAGATCCAGTATTACTTCAGGATGTTTTTTGTCATACCCATAACGGATCAGATGCTTGTAAAGAAATTCAGCGCGGGTGTAGTTCTCTGTCATTCTGTAGCATTTGGCCATGCGGTAAGCGACTAAATTTTTCTCTTCGCGGTTATTTCTGATTTTACTGTAAACCTTCTGGTATTTTTTCAGTGCATTCCAGTATTGCTGACTTTCATACAACTGGTTGGCTGTTTTCAGCCGACTCAGGTGCTGGGGATATAAAAATCCGGGGAGCAGGAGAAAAAGAAACAAAATGAAATACTTTCCTGCTTTTGACACGACCATATCATTTTCCTCCGGCATTTTCTGTTTTTGAGAATATTTTAGGACTGTTTCTTTACAGTTTTTGGGGCAGGTTTGGCGGAACTAACTTTTTTCTTGTTAACAGTTTTCGCAGTATTTTCTTTTGCTGTCGCAGATTTTGAAGTAGCTGCTTTAGGCTTTTTCGCAGATGTTTTCGGCCCATTTCCTGATGGCTTTACTTCTGTTCCAACTACCTTAGGCTTTTTTGTAGCTGTTTTTGGTTTCCTCACGGTTGTCTTTGCGTCTTTTGTAGCTGCCTGCAAACCTTTTGCCGATGTAGCCGGCTTCCTTCTGGGAGGCTTTTTTTGTACTGTTTTGTTTTCCTGTTCTTCCTGAATAATGTCTGTTTCAGCGGGATGAACTTCATCCTTCTTTACAGATGCCTTGGTCTTTCTCGTCTTTTTCTTTTCAGCCGGATGCTCTGAATCTTCTTCAGCGTCACCTTCAAGATTTATCTTTTTCTTATATTCTTTTAGTTTGTCTTCGCGTTCGATACGATTGGCTTCGCGGTTGATCTCGTTTTTCACATCTTCTGATGCCCGTTTGATCTCACCAACGAATTTTCCAAGACCTCTGGCCATCTCCGGGATTTTTCCGGGGCCGAATACCAGAAAAATTGCCAATATGATCAGCAGAACTTCTCCGGTGCCTAAATCTAAAAATAATAAAGTCACGGTGCGGTAATTTATATTTTGAACAAAAGTATAAAATTAACGGTTTTCCCGTCAAAATAGTTCATTACCCATAAACTTATCTTTGGGATTATAATCCAGTTCATCATTAGAATAGTGATCCCGGGAAAATGAAAGGAATGTGGTAAAATTTTTTAGTTTTTTTTTATTTTTTGAAATTTCTTTGCCGCATGGCTTCATAAATCAAAATGGCTGTGGTCGTGGAAACATTCAGAGAATCATTGATCCCCATCATGGGAATCTTAATGATTTCCTCAGCAAAACCCCGCCATTGCTGGCTTAGACCTTTCGACTCGGTACCCATGATCAGGGCTGATGGTTGCTTAAAATCGCACTCATGATACCATTTTTTAGTTTGAATGGCAGCTGCAAAGCCATAAATGTCCTTGCTCCTGAGCCATTTCATGGCTTCATCTGATGAACAAGAGACCACTTGCGTGGAGAAAACACAACCAATGCTGGCACGTATCACATTCGGATTGTATAAGTCTGTGGCAGGATCGCAAATAATGACAGCATCAATCTGCGCAGCATCGGCAGTCCGGATAATAGCTCCCAGGTTTCCTGGTTTCTCAACATGTTCGAGCACAACGACAAGCGGGGATTTGCTCAATTTTAATTCGTCAAGAGTTAAAAAGTGCGAATGTGCAAGAGCGATCATGCCTCCGGTGGTTTCGCGATAAGCGATCTTCGAAAAAACTTCGGTACTCACCTCAAATACCTGATTTACAATAGGAATGATATTCTTCAGTAATCCTGATGGTGCAATTTCAGGACAGAAATAAAGCGAATGCAGCTGATAGCCGCAACTAACCACATGTTTGATCTCCTTAAGACCTTCAACAACAAAAAGCTTCTGTTTCTTCCTTTCTGAAGCTTTTTGAAGTCTTACAATGTTTTTTACCCTCTGATTCTGAAGGCTGGTTATCTTTTCTGTTTGATTCATCGCAGGAGAAGTAACGATGCATTTTCATGCAAAAAACGTGAAAAAGGATTTTTACTATTGCTCTTCTTCAATGTCGCAGGCTTTTTTTCTAAGCTTTCTGTAAAATATCGCTATAATCAAAAGAATCAAAACGACTCCAGCGATAATGACGAGGATCAAATCGTAGTTTCTGATCTTCCGGCCTTGATGCTGACTTTCTTTTTTGAGCTGATTACTCTTTTCTATCAGTTCCTTGACCTTGTATTGATTTTCGATTTCAGTGGTATTTTCATGTTCAAGTTTGTTTATCAATGAATCGCGATTAGTGCTGTAAATACCATAGTATTTTGAGAAATTCTCAAAATCTCCAATGCCGGCATAACAGATAAAAAAGCCCTCATTGAGTTTTTGAGTATAATCGGTAAAGCCTATTTTCCCGGCAAGTTTTACTCCCTTTTTAAAGTCTACCAGCGCTTTTCTGAATTCCCTGGCAAGGATCAGGATGTCACCTTCATAGTAATAAACCATCACTTGTCCCGACATGTCTCCGATTTGCTCATACTGTTTTTTGCTCTCTCCGAGTAATTCAAAAGCTTTGGAAAAGTTTCCAAGTTTCCCATATAAAGCACCCAGGTTGCATTTTACAAGCGCAATGCCCGACTTGCTGTCAATATCCCTTTTAAGGTTCAATGTCTGCTCATACAGCAAAAGTGCTTTTTTATAATCTTTATAGTGCTCGTAATAAATGTCAGCCAGATTGTCGAGAACTTTTGATTGATTTATTTTATCATTTTGATTTTCATATATTTCCCGTGCTTTATTAAGGAAATCGCTGGCTTTGCCATACTCGTTAAGTTGTTCATAAATAATTGCGGCACAGTTGTAAGCACTTCCCATCCCGTCAAAATCTTTTAAATTAATAAAGATATTTAAAGCGCCTATATAATTTTCCAGGGCATGCCGGTAAGTTTTTCTGTAATAATTGATGTTCCCGATATTAATCAGTGATGTAGCTATTCCCTCAGGATTGTCCAGTTCTTTTTCTATATCCAGCGATTGCTGATAATAGTTTGCCGCTTCATCAAACTTAGACCAGCTTTCATAAATTAATCCAATGTCATTAAGACAATTCGATATTCCTTTTTTATTCTTTGACTCCTGATAAAGGGAAAGACCTTCCTTAAAATACCGTAATGCGTTTTTATAATCCCCCGAAAAATAACTGGAAACTCCTAAGTCCTTACTCGCCAGACCGGCAAGATCAGGTTCATGCAGTTTCTTTGCCTCTTCAATAGATTCTTCGCCATATTTCAAGCAGTCGTGATAGTAGATGGTACGGTAAGCTTTGGAAAGGCTTATCAACAAATTAACTCGTTGAACTCCGCGGGTATTTTGCAATTTCTTTTGAATTTCCTGAACCTGACTGCTGGTTTCAGCAATCAAAAATCCTGGTAACAGCATCGAAATGCTGAAAATTATGAGAATCCTTTTCATCTTCAGTGCAAATTTAGATTTTCTTTTGCAAAACACAAACGCTTTTATTCAAATTGCTGAGATAGTTTAAGTTTGATATTAATTTCACTATTCATATCCTTATTCCTGTAAAACGGTTCATTTTCTTATTCGAGAACCCGTTTAGAATTGTATATTTGCTTTTAAAATGATTCATTATGATAAAATCCATGACCGGCTACGGAAAGTCTGTTGCCGAATTGCCGGGTTATAATTTAACCGTTGAATTCAGAACGCTTAATAGCAAGCAACTGGATTTAAATATGCGTCTTCCGCAACAGTTCAGGTCGAAAGAACTTGATTTAAGAAGGCTTATTTCTAACGAGCTAAGTCGCGGTAAAGTTGATTTCAGCATTTCTTTTGAAGAAGGAAAACAGAACAATACTCTAAAAATCAACAAGGACCGCGTAATAGAATATTACCGTGAGCTGAAAGAAATTTCCAAAGAGTTGGGAGAAGACACTGAAAAGGGGTTCCTCCCTATGATCACACGTTTCCCGGATGTCTTCTCCACCCCTGAAACAGAACTTAACAATGGTGACTGGATTATTATAGAGAAAAAAATTCAGGAAGCTCTTGAGCATGTAAATAATTTCAGGTTGCAGGAAGGTGCCATTCTGGAAGAAGATTTCAAAATGCGCATTCAGAATATTCTCAGTTTTCTGGAACGTGTTCCGGAATATGAAGAATCGAGGATAGAAAAAATAAGAGAAAGGATGAAAGGCAGCCTTGAGCAATACTTTTCGGATGTCCGCTATGATGAAAACCGTTTGGAGCAGGAAATCATCTTTTACATTGAAAAACTGGATATTACCGAGGAAAAGATACGCCTTGGAAAACATTGTAATTATTTCACCGAAGTTCTTGATACAGAAGAAATGGTGGGCAAAAAACTGGCTTTTGTACTTCAGGAAATCGGTCGTGAAATCAACACCCTGGGCTCGAAGGCCAATGATGCCATGTTGCAAAAGCTGGTGGTACTGATGAAAGATGAACTGGAAAAATTAAAAGAACAAATGCTGAACGTGTTGTGATGAAAAGTGAAATTAAAAAAGGTAAGCTGGTTATCTTTTCTGCGCCTTCAGGATCTGGAAAAACAACATTGGTTCATTATATTATGACGCAACTGCCCAATCTCGAGTTTTCGGTTTCAGCCACAAATCGCGAAGCAAGGCCTGGCGAAAAAGACGGTGTGGATTATTATTATCTGAGTACCGACGTGTTTAAGGAAAAAGTTGCCGGTGGTGAGTTTGTGGAATGGGAAGAAGTTTATAACAACCAGTTATATGGAACGTTGAAAAGTGAAGTGGAGCGCATCAGGAACCGGGGAAATTCTGTGGTTTTTGATGTGGATGTAAAGGGCGGATTGAGTATTAAAAGGATTTACGGACAGGAAGCGCTTGCCATTTTCATCAGGCCGCCTTCCATTGCGGTTCTCAAAAGCAGGTTACACCACCGTTTAACTGAAAGCGAAGAAAGTATCAGCAAAAGAATTGCCCGCGCATCCTATGAACTGGAATTTGAGGAAAAATTTGATATCGTGCTGGTGAATGATGTGCTTGAAAAGTCAAAAAGTTGCAGCCTAGCTGTCGTAAAAGAATTTCTAAACGAAAAAGATCGATGATCTTTTTAAATTAATCCTAAGAACAAAATCTCATGAGGAAGATTGTATTGCCTAACTATAAAAAAAACATTCTTAGAGCAATTTTGAGCCTTCAGGTCGTTGAATCAAAAATGCCAAAACCTGCAAAAGATGAAGTGTTGATCAAAGTTCATGCTGCACCTTGCAATCCATCTGATATTGCGTTTATGGAAGGTGGCTACAATATTGTGAAAACCCTGCCTGCTGTTCCCGGCTTGGAAGGATCTGGAGTTGTGGTTGACGCTGGCGAAGGTGCCGAAAACCTCATTGAAGAAAAAGTTTGTTTTTTTTCACAGGGCGACCGCGACGGAACCTGGTCAGAATACATCTGCTTGAGCAAAAAAAACCTTGTCGTTCTGGATGGGCAGATGGACATGGACCAGGCTGCTTGTTTTGCCATCAATCCATTTACTGCCAGAGGATTGCTGGACATTGCCCTTTTACATAGCGTTCCATGCATCATTCAAAATGCCGCAGGAGGACAGGTTGCTGCTTTTGTAAGGCAAATGGCCGGCGAACTTAATATAAAAGTCATTGACATAGTTCGAAAAATGGAGAGCCTTGAAAGCCTGAAAAAAGCCGGCGCCGAATATGTTTTGCTGGAAAATGATCCCGATTTTGAAAAAAAATTAAGTAAATTGTCAGAGAAGATGGAAGCGCTGCTTACGTTTGATGCAGTGGGAGGGGAGCTTACCGGAAGGATATTAAACGCTATGCCTGAAGGGTCCGAAATAGTTATTTACGGTGGCTTATCCAATCAGCCGGTTTCCGGGATAGATCCACTGGGACTCATTTTTAAAGATAAAATTGTTTCGGGTTTTAACCTTGCTACATGGCGCGAAATGCTTGATGATGAATATTTTGATGAAATATCGAAAGAAATGCAGGCTCGGTTCATTGACGGGACGTACAAAACTCGCATCCAAAGCACGACTGATTTTGATCACATTACGACCGGATTAACAAATTATCTCCGTCAAATGAGCGCCGGAAAGATTTTAATTTCACCCAAATAGAAAAGGACGAAAGGAGTTGGAAAAAAGAGCTAAAAATATAACGATTATTGCTGCAGTCGCGGAAAATGGTGTCATTGGTAACGACAATGATCTTTTATGGCATATATCCAGCGATTTAAAGCGGTTTAAAAAACTTACAAGTGGGCATACAGTGGTCATGGGAAGTAAAACTTTTCAATCACTTCCTGTTCGCCCATTGCCTTTACGTACAAATATCGTAATCACCAGAAACAGGAATTTGGAAGCAGAATCCTGCATTTTAGCTTATTCCATTGAAGATGCGATTGAGAAAATGGATACCGAAGGTGAAAATTTTATTATTGGTGGCGGGAATATATATGCACAGTTTCTGCCCCTGGCACAAAAATTATTTATCACCCGGATTCATAAGTTTTTTAATGGGGACACATCTTTTCCGGAGGTTTCTGCTGACGAATGGGAACTTGTTGAAAGTCTGCGGGTTGATGATGACCCGCAAAGTGACTTCAGCTATTCTTTCGAAACTTATCTGAGAGAGTAAATCAGTTTTTGCTGAGAAGTTTCCTGATCTCTTTTTTCATTGCCAAAAATTCATTCCTGTCATACAGACGGGTAAGAAAAGCAATTTTTCCATGCTGGTCGATGACGATATTTCGCGTAACGCCGGCATTTTTCACAGCAAAGTCATAGAACTCAGCCCCGGTGGGATCTACGGCCATCGGGTAAGTGATTTTCATCTCCTTTTTAAAAGCGACTGCTGTATCTTTAGGTTGTTGAAAATCAACAGCTATCAGTAGGAAATTTTTATTTTTATTAGCTTCCCAAATTTCTTTTTCAAGGTGTGGCATTTCTCTCCGGCACACTGAGCACCAGCTTGCTGTAAACTGCAATACGACAACTTTACCTCTCAATTGGTTAATAGTAGTTGTTGTTCCGTTGGTAAGATGCAATGTAATGTTAGGCGCTTTATCACCTACTTTTACATGATATCCACGGTTGACTTCATTTTGCGAAAAAGCAACAAGGCTGAAAAAAAGAAATAGGAGTGTAAAGCTTTTGAATTTCATAACAACATATTTTAAATATGAACGTAATTTATATATAACAGCCACCAAATGTAAATATTTTTCTTTTTTAACGAGGAAAACAAATTCTGTACGGTGTTATATCACTTTATTTTGCTAAATTTGTATAGATGTTGAATCTTCGTTAGAAAGTATTTTATGTGAGTTTAACTTTCAACCAACTTCCTGTAACTTGAAAAATTCTTCAGAATTTGTGAAAGGAGCCATATTGGTTCTTCTGCTGACCATGGTAGGTACTGCCGGGTTTATGTATTTCGAAAAATTTTCTTTTCTTGATGCTCTTTTCATGACGGTCATCAGCATGTCAACTGTTGGCTATGGAACAATACACCCCTTATCACCGTGGGGCAAGATATTCAGTATGATATTTATTCTGGTGAGCCTTGGGGTAGTTGGTTATTTCATTTCACAGATCACTCAAAACTTTCTCAAACGCGAGTTTGGCTCTTTCCTGGGGCAGTATAATAGAAATTTAAAGCGTAAAAAAATGAAAAACCATGTCATTGTCTGTGGCTATGGCCGGAATGGTAATCAGGTTGTGAAGGAACTGATTGCTTACAAGGAAAAGATAGTGGTCATTGATAGCAATCATGATCTGATTGTCAACCGGAACTTAGAACGCACCGATTTTATTGAAGGGGATGCAACAGTGGACGATGTGCTGATCAAGGCTGGCGTACAAAAAGCTGCTGCACTTATTACAGCCCTTCCGGACGATGCAGAAAATCTCTATGTTGTATTGAGTGCCAGGGCTTTAAATCCTGACCTGAAAATCATCAGCCGGGCATCAAATGAAGGTGCTGAAAAGAAACTGCGCATGGCTGGTGTCAACAATGTGGTTACGCCCGAAAGGGTAGGAGGTGCCCACATGGCGACATTAGTCGCCCAGCCCGATGTCGTAGAATTCCTTGACTGTCTCAATCGGCGCGGAAATTCTCCCGTCCAGCTGATGGAAATTTCCTGTGATAACTTACCTGACGATCTTATCAATAGACCCATTAAGGAAATAGGGTACAGGAAGATCACCGGTGCCAATATCGTGGGATTTAAAACAGCATCAGGAGAATACATTGTTAATCCTTCACCAGATACACAATTGTATTCCAATTCCAAGCTTTTTGTTTTAGGGACGTCTGATCAGATTGCAGAACTTACCAAGTTTGTGGGGGGAACAGTGCTTTCGTAGGAAAAATTCTCAGGTTAAGTTTATCATTAAATATTAGTCCTTTCTTTTACTTTTGCCACACAATTCTATCCAAGTCAAAATTCAATTATGCTACAACATTATTTCCTTTTTGTATTTGGTTTTGTTGCTCTGATTGCCGGAGCTCAGGCATTGGTCAGTGGCGCATCAAGTATTGGAACGCGTTTGAAAGTCTCGCAAATGATCATGGGGCTTACTGTTGTAGCTTTGGGAACTTCCCTTCCGGAATTGATGGTCAATATATTCGCCAGTGCACATGGAAACAGTGCCCTTGCACTTGGAAATATTTTGGGTAGCAACATCACCAATACGCTTTTGGTAATCGGAGTGTCCGCAATCATTGTCCCTGTTACGATGAGTAAAACTACCTTCTTCAGGGATATTCCTTACAGTTTGTTCGTTGTTGCTGTTTTGTTTGTTCTGGCCAACGATCAAATCTTTGGCAGACCCGACAGTATCAGCCGGTTCGATGGTTTGATTTTATTGATTTTATTAGGTATTTTCATCTATTTTACTTTTTTTAAAGAGCATCATACTGATGACCCGTTATTGCAACAGTCTATAGTAGTCCTTCCCATTGGAAGATCTGTAATTTATATTATTGCAGGAGTACTTGGTTTGTATTTTGGTGGTGACTGGATTGTGAGTGGTGCGCTAATCATAGCTCGTCAAATTGGTATCAGCGAGACTGCCATGGGGTTGACTTTGATTGCAGGAGCAACATCATTACCCGAACTGGCAACATCCATCGTGGCTTCACGAAAAAACAATACAGACATGGCCATGGGAAACGCCATTGGCTCAAATATTCTAAACATTTTACTAGTCTTAAGTGTCACAGCATTTATCAGGCCTATACCTTTTTCACCTCACCTGAACATTGAAATAGGTTTAGTCTTCCTTTCAGGAATCCTGCTATTGGTCTTTGCCCATTTTGGGAAAACAAAACGTACCCTGAACCGTACAGAGGGCATTATCCTGGTAATTTTATATATTGTATTTATATACTTCTCAACGCAGTATCAGTAGAATAGGTAAGACAAACTTTCACATTTCGCAACCGTTCCCCATCCGAACTATCCTGTGTGTAAAACATTGAATTGTTCCTGGTTCAGCCGATATAAATTGTTTAGTTGAAAAATCGTTGTTAAAAAATAGCAGAAATGTTAGGTAATATCCAAATTGGTATTATATTTGTCCTGTGAATTGAATAACAAAAAACTATGGATCACGAGATTATCAAAAAAATTCCCCACAAGACCATCGAAAGGCTTAGTCAATATCGTCGGGCCCTTCTCATTTGCCTCGCTCAGGGTAAAACCCACATTTTTTCTCATGAAGTAGCCGAAATACAGCACATAACAGCAGTTCAAGTTCGTCGCGACCTGATGTTGATTGGCTATTCTGGAAATCTGAGAAAAGGCTACAATATTATGGATCTGATCACTTTGATTGGAAATATCATCGATAGCCAAGACGGACAGCGGGTTGCCATATTTGGAATGGGAAATTTCGGACGTGCCATCAGCGCTTATTTCGAGGGGCGAAGGGAAAAACTATCCATCATAGCAGGTTTTGATGTAAACCTACAAAAAGTAGGTAATTCCGTTGCAGGTGTACCGATTTATCACATTGATCAGGCCTGCGAAATTATTGAAAAGGAGAAAATAAAGATAGGTATTATCACCGTCCCGGGAGATCAAGCTATTGAAACTTCCAAAATTATGGTTGGTTGCGGAATCAAAGGTATTTTGAATTTTTCCCCTTCACCCGTAAAGGTTCCTGATGATGTCTTTTTGGAAGAATATGATATGATCACTTCTCTGGAAAAAGTGGCCTTCTATGTAAAAGAGCACTAATCCTTAAATTACTGCTCTTTGTGTTTATAAGTTCTGATCTGATATCTTTTGGCAAGGCTAAAGGTCTTTAAACCATTGTGATCCTGGTACCACCATTATCAATTCCAAGTTTGCTTGTTTCCGTTATAATAGTATCTTTTCCGGTTCTTTCCACAAAGTTCATGGCTGCCCTGATTTTTGGAGCCATACTTCCTTCACCGAACTGACCTTCATCCAGGTATCTTTTTGTCTCTTCCAGCGTTATCCGATCCATGGCTTTTTCCTGCGGTGTATTGAAATTAATGAATACTTTGGCAACATCCGTAAGAATGAAAAACTTATCGGCTCTTATACCTACAGCCAGCCTTGATGAAGCCAGGTCCTTATCGATCACCGCATCAATACCTTGCAGTTTGTTCTCTTCAACGAAAAAACAGGGAATACCGCCCCCGCCGACAGCAATAACAATATGGCCTTCACGGGCAATTTTCTCAATCGTCTTTTGGTTAAAAATTACCAAAGGTTCCGGTGATGCCACCACTTTGCGCCATCCACGCCCCATTGCATCTTCTTTAAAGATCGATTTAGACTTTTTCATAAACGCTGAGGCTTCTTCTTTCGAATAGTAAGGGCCCACTGGTTTGGTAGGATTTTTGAAAGCCGGGTCGTTTTTATCAACAAGGACCTGCGTGATCAGGGTAATAATATCACGGTCTTTATCCGCTTTCATTAACACATTCCTGAGTTGTTGCTCCAACACATAGCCGATGAATCCCTGGGTATAAGCGCCACAGATATCCATTGGCATCTCCGGGATACCATACAATTTACTTCCTGCCGAGTTAGCAAGCAAAACATTCCCTACCTGCGGACCGTTGCCATGGGTCAAAACCATATTGTATTTCCGGTTCATTAAGTTGAGAATATTTTCCGCTGCTTTAAAAGCATTTTCTTCCTGTTCATCAATGGTTCCTTTCTGACCGGCCCTTAATAAAGCATTTCCTCCAAATGCCACAACTGCTAATTTTCTCATATCCAGATATTTTATCTCTACATTAAATTTTGAAGGGTGCAAACTTAAAGCTTTTGGGACGAAAAAACCCTACTGCAACTGTTTTTCTTTCCAAATTCAGGAAAATTAGAACGACTTTTTACAAACGTTTGCATAAATTTCTTTTCTGAAAACTTTTTATGGTAAAAGTTGGCACATTTTCCAAAAATTGTTTTAGCAATTTTTTTTAACATGCATTTAAAATACCTGACTATGCCCCAACCAACTTGCTTTAAAAAGAATTGGATTAAGATCACGGAGTTTATTTTAGGACTTGTCTTGTTCTTTTTCGTCTTGCTTTTCCTGAACCTAAACCCGCAAAAACCTGCTGTGACAGCAACTCTGGCCGTGGCATTACTCATGGCAGTGTGGTGGATTTTTGAAGTTGTACCACTTTCTATCACTTCATTACTACCCATTTTTTTGTTTCCCATGCTTGGCATAATAGATGGTAAAACAGTGTCTTCTGTTTATTTTAACGACATTATTTTTCTCTTTTTGGGTGGTTTTATGGTCGCTTTGGCCATGCAGCGATGGAATCTCCACAAAAAGATCGCTTTGAGAATCCTGATGTTTACGGGAACCAGTCCCGCTAAAATTTTGTTTGGATTTATGCTGGCCACCGCTTTCCTGTCCATGTGGATATCCAACACTGCCACCACCATGATGATGATCCCCATTTTATTATCGATCATCGAACAATTGAGCAAGAACATGGACAAACGTTCCGCAGAAAAATTTACGATTGGTTTGCTGTTAAGCGTGGCCTACATCGCATCCATTGGAGGCGTTGCAACGTTGGTGGGAACTCCGCCAAATCTTATGTTCGTCAAAATGCTGGACATTATTTTTCCTAAGGCACCGGAAATCAGCTTCTCATCCTGGTTTTTATTCGCTTTTCCTTTGTCAGTATCTATTTTTGTGATAACATGGATTTATCTTTATTCACTTTATAAACCCCTGAAAGCATCAGCACAACAAATTGACGATAGTACTTTCATCGAGCAATACAATAAACTGGGCAAGCTCAGTTATGAAGAAAGAATCGTTATGATTGATTTTGTTTTGATGACAATTCTTTGGATGACGCGGTCGGGAATAGCGGTGGGAGGCCTTTCTTTCCATGGATGGGGGAGTCTTTTTTCCAAACCAGCATATTTCAACGATGGCACCGTGGCAATACTGATGGGAAGCCTGCTTTATTTCATTCCGTCAAGATCACAAAAAGATTCTTTTATCATGAACTGGGAAATATCTAAAAAACTTCCCTGGGATATTGTTTTACTGTTTGGCGGCGGATTTGCCCTCGCAATTGGCTTTAAAGAATCGGGCCTTTCCGAATGGTTTGGTAATGCACTGAGTTTCGTTAGCAATTTTTCTCCCTTGCTCATGATATTCATCATTTCAATTATTATGTCCTTTCTTACGGAACTTACTTCAAATACGGCAACTACTCAGATTTTGCTTCCCATTATGGGGGCATTGGCGGTTTCTTAAAGATCAATCCGTTGTTTCTAATGGATTCCTGCTACCATTTCGGCTTCGATGGCTTTTATGCTTCCTGTGGCGACGCCACCCAATGCAATCGTATTCAGTTCAAACAAGATTTCAGTAGCCAAATGGCGAAGACAGGGTTCTTTTTGAACATGACCTGTGCTGATTACTTTGTTTACGTATTATTATGCGCCTGTTATTTTCCATATTTCACTTCATACCTTTCCGGCATGGGCACACTAGGATTACAGTAGGCAATTGGGTTGTTTTTCAAAAATCCTTCTATATTTGTTAATTATAAAGGCAAAAGGAGTTTTTTATTAACGACTAACCCATGAAACTTTCTTTCTTTAATGCGAGCATGCTGGTAGTTTATGCGCTGATCTGCATAGGAATTGGTATTTGGAGCTCAAGAGGGAAAAAAGACGACGATTATTTAATCGCAAGCAGGAACATCCGGATATTCGGTTTTATTTCCACGGTGGTAGCAAGCTATATCGGAGGTGCCGCTATTGTGGCATATTCTGCCTACGTTTACAAATTTGGCATTTCGGCTATAGCCGTTTTTATCGGAACAGCGCTGGGTTTCATTTTTTTTATTCCCTATGCCTTAAAACTGCGTAAGATCAGTACTGAAAAAAAATTCCTAACACTTTCTGATTGGTTTTTCTATAAATATGATAAAAAAACAGGCATTGCTTCCGCCGTTATATTGCTGGTGGTTTATTTCGGAATGCTTCTTAACCAGTTTATTGCAGGAAGTAGCATCCTTGCTCATATCAGTGGGATGAAATATGATACTGCATTAATGATCTCCAGCTCAATCATTGTGATCTATCTCTTTGTTGGTGGTTTTAAAAGCGTAGTGAAAACCGATATCTTTCAGTATATTACCATGTTTGTGTTGTTCTTCCTTTTGGGTTATGTAATCCTGAAAGGCGACTCCCACTTTTCGACACAAATTCTAGATTTTTCCGATATGAATTTCCCCATGACTATCGCCTTTATAGCTTTCGGAATACTCATCATCTTTCAATCGGCTGAGTACTGGCAAAGGGTTTATGCTGCCAGGGACAACAAAGTGGTGAAAAGAGGATTTATTGGTTCGGCCATCTTGGTTCTAATAACGGGACTTGCTATTACCATCGTCGGACTTTCTGCCCATTATCAGGTTCCCGGAATTGCACCGCGCAACGCGTTTGCAGAAGGCCTAAAGGTGCTTGTCCCGCCAAAATTTCTCGGACTGAGCCTGGTTTTGCTGTTTGCCGCCATCATGAGTTCGGCAGACACCATTATTTTCGTGCTGGCTTCCAGTATGGCCAAAGACTACCTTTCACACTTTACAAAAAAGGAAGTAACCCAGCATAATTTGAAGATGCAGACCAAGGTTTTTGTAGTGTTGTTTTCATTGATCGGTTTTTTGCTGGCTTTTTATTTCAGAAATATCATCCAGGTTATTCTTTTCATAACAGGTATTGGTTTTACTATTATTCCTGCAGCAGTGGCATCTTTCCACTTTAATATTACACCAAAAGCAGCCCTGGCAAGTTTTGTTTCGGGGATTGTTTACATCGCAATTTTGCTGGCTTTTGATCAACTTATTCCCGAGTTGAGTATTGCCTCCATTGTGGTTGCCACCATCTTCCTGATTACTTTTCAACTGTATTACAGACGAAAAGCCATCGCGTAAAGCGAACATAACCCAATCCTTCACGTGTCCTAATTGTGAGACATCTTAGCGGCAAAGCAATCTAATAACCTGAGCTCGGTATAAGCTTTGCTCACAGTTTCAGATAATTAGTTCATATACTTCCTCAAATTTGTGAAGTACTATCGGGATAGTTCGAATAAAT
>VAPK010338567.1_pt1 | contig 17943 bp, 17 predicted proteins | sample 3395031 | NCBI WGS metagenome assembly VAPK01 (sample SAMN08290443, study PRJNA428436) | hydrothermal vent metagenome | isolation source: Deep-sea hydrothermal vent chimney 1 | place: Pacific Ocean: Juan De Fuca Ridge
AAAATGTTACAATTCCAATGTGAGCTCAAACCTAAAATGGAATCAGATTATGAAAAAGTGGCTGGAAGTTTATTCTTGAAACAGAAGAGTAAAGCAGGACTTAAGTATTATTTTAAATACTTATCTATCAATAACAACAGGTTATTCAATTTTATGGGCTTGGCAATAAAATCGTTGGCACCTAATTCTCTACTTTTATGTTCTTCACCTGAAAGAATATAAGCCGTCTGTACAATGATTGGCGTTTTTTTGTTTTTATCCCTGATATGCTTTAAAACTTCAAAGCCACTTGTTGTGTAAAGATTCAAATCCAGCAAAACCAAATCGACATCGTTGTCATCAAATACTTTCATGGCTTCATCGCCATCTCCAACAAGCAGAAGATTTGCATTCGTCCTTTTCAAAGCGGCATCGAAAAAGCGAATACTCGATTCGGTATCTTCGACTACAAGGATTGTCTTATTCTTAAAATTAAATTTATCCACGACTTTTCCCTTAATAACTAATATAATTATTAAATATTGAAATTAGCTCCTCACTTTTAAAAGGCTTGCTAACATAGTCATTCATTCCTATCTGCAAATACTTTTCACGATCCCCTTCCATTGTATTTGCTGTCATTGCAATGATAGGTATTTTTTTTGTACGATTTTCTCGATTCTCAAATTCCCTGATTAATTTTGTAGCTTCCATTCCATCCATTTCAGGCATTTGAATATCCATAAAAATTAAATCATAAATGTTTTGCTCAAATCTTTCCAATGCTTCTTTTCCGTTATTAACAATATCCAGCGTATGGCCCATTTTGTTCAGGATAACAGAAGCCACCTTTTGATTAATCTTATTGTCTTCAGCCAGCAATATATAAAGATGTTTTACAAAACTATTTTCAGAATCATTTTGATAGAAATTTTTTTGGATTGATTCTAAAAATTTTTCTTCACTAGTCATCTCAAAAGATGCTGTAAACCAAAAAGTGGAACCTTTTCCAACTACACTTTCTACACCAATTTCGCCTCCCATCATTTCCGAAAGACTTTTACTAATTGCTAAACCTAAACCAGTTCCCCCAAATTTACGAGTTGTGGATTTATCAACCTGCGAGAAAGATTGGAATAAACGATTTTTCCCTTCTTCAGAAATACCTATTCCTGTATCAGAGATTTTAAACTGAATAATAACGGCATTTTTACCATTTAATTTCTGTGGTTCTACTGAAATAGAAACACCGCCTTTTTCAGTAAACTTAATAGCATTATTGACTAAATTTATAATAATTTGTTTTAACCTCACCGGATCCCCAACTAGAACATCAGGAGTCATTTCATCAATATCAAGCTTAAGAAAAAGCCCCTTTTTATCGGCCATAATTTTTAGCATATTGACTACGCTATTAAGCTCAAAGTTCAATTTAAAAGGTATATGTTCTAGTTCAATGCCGCCGGCCTCTATTTTAGAATAATCGAGAATGTCATTAATGATGGTCAATAAATTTTCGCCGGAGGACTCAATAATAGAAAGATATTCATCCTGAACCGGCGTTAAGTCAGTCTGTTTTAGTATATCCACCATCCCAACTATGCCGTTCATGGGTGTTCTGATCTCATGGGACATATTGGCAAGAAAAAGTGCTTTGGCCTCAGTGGCAGCAATAGCTTCTTTTTTGGTTCTAGTCAACTCATCAAATGTTCGTTTCAAACTAATATGCAATTGAACCCTGGCTTTCAGTTCTTCCTTGGAAAAAGGTTTTGAAATATAATCAACAGCTCCAAACTGAAAGGCTTTACTTATGTTTTCCGGATCGTTGATAGCTGTAAGAAAAACTACAGGAATATCTTTGGTAGCAGGGTAATCTTTCAGAATCTTGCAAACTTCAAAACCGTCCATTTCAGGCATCATCACATCAAGCAAAATCAGATCAAAATAATTGGCCTTGGCCTTTTGAACTGCCGCTTTCCCATTCGTAGCCGTAACCACAGTACAATCCGGAGAATCTAATACCAATGATATTAAATCCAGATTCATCTGTATGTCATCAACAGCAAGAATCCTTGACCTTTTAGCAACGTTTACCATACATGCAGATCTATAAAATTAATGAATCCAATTCTTTTTTGAATACTTCAAAGCATTTAGAGAATTCAATATCTCTTGAAGTGAATAAACCTTTAAAGCGGCACCTATCTTAACAGCGGCACCCGGCATTCCCCAAACTACAGCACTTTTCTCATCTTGTGCAATGGTATTGGCCCCCGCATTTCTCATTTCCAATAATCCCTTAGCCCCGTCGTTTCCCATCCCGGTAAGCAAAATGCCTATTCCTTTGGAACCTGCCTGAGTAGCAGCCGATGCGAACAAAACATCTACCGAAGGTTTATGCCTATTTACCAAATCACTATCATCCAGGTGTATAAGATACTGAAATCCTTTCTTGGATACGGACATATGAAAAAAGCCATTCGCTAAATATACGCTATTCTTTTCCACTGATTCTCCATTCTCAGCCTCCTTGACATTCAGGACAGACAATTGATTCAGCCTTTCAGCATAAGAGTATGTAAACACCCCAGGCATATGTTGAGTGATTAATATAGGAGGAACCGGAGGTGTCAAATTGGAAATTAAATATTCAATTGCCTGGGTACCTCCCGTTGAAGCACCCATAAATATGATTTTTCCATTCAAAAAATCGGGGGATTGGACAATCACTTCATTACCGGCTATTTTTAAATCCGATGCATTACTTTTCAAATCAAAACCCTGTGAAGCTCTAAGAAGGTATAGCCTTCCCTTAGAGAAGGCTGCAGCTTCCAGCATATCTGTCAGCATAATCTTCATTTCTTCAAAAGCTTTTTCAGAAAAATTCGCGGGCTTTTGAATTACATCAACAGCTCCCAAACGCAATGCTTCAATGGCATTTTTAGAATTCTTATCAGCAACGGCAGAAAAGATAACAACGGGTATAGGGTGTTGCCCCATGATCTTCCGCAAAAAAGTCAATCCATCCATCCTAGGCATCTCAATGTCCAACAAAATCACATCAGGCACTTCGTCTTTGAGAAGCCTAACCGCTTCAAAAGGATCCCTTGCAACACCCATAACAGATAAATTGGGATCAGAGTTAATCATCTTTGAAACTAAATTCGTTATCAATGGTGAGTCATCAACAACCAACACCTTGTATGGTGCTTTCCCAATCATATCTATTATTTTTTGTCTTTTTTCAAATACTTCATCCTGACTTCTCCTGTAAAGGTATTAAAAATAATTTTTCGACCTAAAAGGCCTCCGGTATTGGCTGCTATAATATCAATACTGAAATCCTGAAGTATCTGTTCTGCAATTTTAATATTACGCTCGCCTATATGGAAAACATTATTCTCAGTTTCAAGCACGTCGCCACCCCCAAAGAATTTGGCTATTATATCCCTCCTGTGACTCCCCAACTTTTCCATTCTTTCAATCAATTGGCTAATGGCAATATTTCCATATTTTGGGGAAGCAAGGCCTTTTCCGTTCCACAACGGAAGCAAAAAATGATTCATTCCCCCAATGGATAATCTTGGATCGTGTAAACAAACTGCTACACATGAACCAAGCAAAGTGGTTATAAAATAAGGAGTAGCCGTTGCAAACAACGTTCCCGGGTAAAGGTAATGTTTATCAAATTCAACCATGTGTCAACTTAAAACTTCTCCCCGGCGTCATCGTCATCCAAAAACAATCCGTCCTGGTCAAAAAAATCTTCTTTTTGAATGGCTTCTGGAATTCTCACTAAAAAAGAACTGCCTATTCCAGATTCGCTTTTCACATCAATTTCTCCATCCAGTAACTGAACCAACCCATCCACAACGGCAAGGCCCAACCCATTTCCCGGACTAAGGGAATTAATTTGGTTGTCAGCCCTTTGGAACCGGTCAAAAATTATTTCCATTTCTTGTTTTGTCATACCTTTCCCCTCGTCCCGAATTTCGATAATTATTGTATTCTCCTCTTTTTCTGCGTTGATAAAAATGGTTTTATTATTCTCTGAAAATTTAATCGCGTTAATAAGTAAGTTAACCAGTATTATTTTAAGCTTTTCCCTGTCACATTTAAAATAAAACCTGGACTTATTGTCTTTTTGTAACTGTCTGTTTGTTATGATCCCGATCTGTTTCCGATCGCTTTCATGTTTTAAACTTTCAATAACATCATCGACAAGCTGCCCCATATCAATGCTGGAAATTTCGGTTGAGATTACTCCTGATTCCAATTGGGCAGCCGTAAAAATATTGCTTAACTGAAAATCAAGAAATGAAGATTCTGAATAGATAAGCCCCGCCAGTTCCTTAATTTTATTCAGCTGATCTTTTTCCAGCGCCATGATGCTCTTCGACAATCCCATCACAGATGAAAAAGGATTGATGATCTCATTGGTCACATTGGAAATAAAATGGCTTTTGAAAGTTTCAGAATCAAGCAGTTTTTGATTTAGAAGTCCGATCTGTTTTTCCAGCTCGGCATTTTCATTTTTTAACTGCCCGGTTACCCTGAGCCTTTCTGTTAAAATACGAATGAGTTGCGGATCGCTTATGTCTTTCATTTTGTTAAATTTTCTGATAAATGGTCGGGTGAATCAATTGTAAATCATCTATTTCCATGTTGATAAGTGATTCTGAGTGTCCGACAAACAAATAGCCTCCGGGCAAAAGATGTTGTATAAGATGAGAAATCACTTTTTGTTGACTTTCTCTGTCGAAATAAATCAGGGTATTTCGACACAGGATAAATTGAAAATCCCTGGGCATATTGTAAATTTCATCAGCAAGGTTCATCCATAAAAATCGGGATTTTTCCCTAAGTTTGGAAATAATGCGTACCCTTGGGATTGTTTGGTCTTTACTTTTCAACAAATATCTTTTACGGTATTCCAAAGGGATAGCCGTCGCTTCTTTAAATGGAAAAATTGCCAGTCTTGCCTTTTCTATTACCCTTGTGGAGATGTCGTTTCCATAAACCATGTAATCACGGATAATCCCTTTTCGGGAAAACTCTTCAAGAATCATACAAAGACTGTAAGCTTCTTGTCCGGTTGAGCATCCCGCACTCCATGCCCGGATGGATTCCCCCTGAAAATCTTTCAACGCCTTTTCAGATAAAAAATCAAAATGTGATTTCTCCCTAAAGAAATCAGTTTTATTGGTTGAAACCACATCCATCATTTTAAAAACCTCATCGCCCCCGTCTTTTCCGCTAAGCACATAATTGGTATAGTCGGTAAAATTATTGAAATTTAGCTCCTTAAGCCTCTTTATCAACCTGTTTTGCAATAAATAATGTTTTTTTTCAGAAATTCTAATTCCGAACGTTCGATAAATAAAACTGCTCAGCCTTTCAAAGTCTTTATTAGAAATACTTCCAAATCCCCATATGTCGCTGGTGCGGTTGCCGCTATTTTCTCTGGCAGAAGAATGATCATTATTTTGATTGAACTGATTCATATTATCGTAATTCCAGCTAAAATCATATTAGAATCTTTCGAATTCATCGTCTAAATTATCCTGTTTGCCTAAATCAATATTAATTCCTTTTGATTTATTCGAATGAGGTTGATATACCGAAGGAGGTAGTTTTTTATTAGTAATGACCTTTTCCCTGGAAGATTCTACTGGTTTTTTATTCCCCGGCTGCTGATCCAATTTGAAATAGGCCAAAGCATCGTGTAAGGCATCAGCCTGAGCACTAAGTTCCTCCGCGCTGGTTGCAATTTCCTCAGAGGCCGCTGCATTTTGTTGGGTAGCTTCGTTCAGCTGCTGAATTGCTTCATTGATTTGATCAGCGCCCAATCGTTGCTCCATACTTGAAGCGGAAATACCCTTTATCATTTGAGCTGTTGAATTAACATCCGGCACAATTTGTTGCATTAATTTTCCTGCATCATCAATCACCTTCACGCTCGATCGTGCCAACTCTTCAATTTCAACCGCTGCAAGTTTACTACGATCGGCAAGTTTCCCAACTTCAGTAGCCACAACGCCAAATCCTTTGCCATGTTCTCCGGCCCGTGCTGCTTCCACGGCCGCATTTAAAGCCAAAATATTGGTTTGGAATGCAATTTCATTAATGATTCCGATCTTTTTGGCGATTTCTTGGATCTTCTGCTGACTATTTACAGCAGCACTGGCTGTTTCGGTGGTGCTGTCCGACAATCTTATCGAAATTTCCGAAGCCGATTTTGCATTATCTGTATTCTGATAAATGTTGGAAGTCATCTGTTCAATAGAGGAAGACACTTCCTCAGTAGAGGATGCTTGCTCTGATGCACCTTGAGAAATGCTTTGTGAAGATGCGCTCAAATCCCGGCTGGCAATGGCAAGATTATCTACCATATCATAAACACGGGAAAGCGTCGCAACAAGTTGATCTTGAAGAATTTTCACGTTTTTAACAATTAACCCCATTTCATCTTCTGAAGTTTTAGGAACTTTGGAAGTCAAATCCCCTCGCGAAAGCCTGTTTAACGCACTGATTGCAATTTTATATTTTTTTGTTAAATCAGACATTAAAAAAATAGCGCTAAGAAGAATAATTACCAGACTTATCCCTCCAATGAAAATATTTTCCATCTTTATTCTCTGATAGCTTTCTTTTATGGAAATTAATTCTTTTTCTCCACGCGTCACCTCAGCAAGGAAATAGTGTTGCATTGTAAGGTTAAGCTTTTTAGTACTTTCCACGAAATCAAGATAGGATTGTTGGATCACGGAATTTTTTTGATTTAGCAGCTCCAGATATCTTTCAGCAAGATCCAAAGAAGAATTAATAGCCGGTATTACAGTTGAGCCAAGATTCTCCTGCATTGATTCTGTAAATTGGGCAACCTGGCCTTTCAGAGAAACGATACTTTGCCTGATTTGAGAGATTTCCATGGATGAAAGCGGATGATATTGGCTACTCAGCAAAGGTATTTCTATAGTATTGACGAAAGGCGTCATTATTCTATTTGCCAGGTCTATATCCTGCACTTGCACATCTTCTAATTGCTTTGAATTATTATAGAAACCATCCAGTTTGGTTAAATTAAAAATTCCTAAAATCCCAATAATTAAAAGAATGAAGACAATAAAAATGATAAATTTGGTCTTAAACAACATGTTCTTCATAACAATATTTTTTTATTTCTGATTTACAAAGTCATCAATTTCTTCTTTACTAAACAGTTTTTCAACGTTTAAAACAAGCATAAATCGTCCTTTTCGATGAATGACACCATCAATGAAGTCAGTATTATATTTCCCCGTTTTTACTGGATAAGGTTTGATTTCTGCCGGGTCGATCTCAAAAACTTCATCTGATTCATCCACAATAATTCCGATGGGTGTGTTATTGCCTTCACGCATCACATTCAACACAATAACCAGTTGATGAACAGTATCCTGTGGTTCCGAGAACCCGAATTTTAAATAGGTATTTATTACCGGGATTACACTACCGTTGAAATTAGTAACTCCTTTTAAAAATGGAGGTGCTTGAGGAACACGCGTAAAAGATGCGGCCTGAAGTACCTGGACCACATACTGCACATTAACTGCAAAAAACTCATCCGCCAAGGAAAGAGAAATGAAGTGCTGCATAACAGGTGACGATGTCTTTTCCATGATTAATTAGTTAAAAGTATATTTCTGAATTGTTTTTTGTGCATCTAATACCAATGCTACTTCTCCGTCGCCAAGAACAGTTGCCCCCAAAAATAGGTTCTGACCCTGAATAAATTTGTTCAGGGGTTTAATTACCGCCTGTTGTTTTCCCACAATAGAACTAATAATAATTCCTGTTTCGTTCCCATCCAGGTTCACTACCAAAAGATAGCCCTGCTGAAATTTAACAGCTTTGGGTGCAAATACCTCCACTAAATTAACATAAGGAATTTGACGATTTCCCTTAATGATAACCCTGTTGAAGTGCTGAGAAATTTCTTCGCTTTTCAGCTCAAAAATCCGACTTATATTTTCAATGGGGATCAGATAGCGCATTTCACCAATAAAAACCAGCAAGCCATCAATTATGGAAAGTGTTAAAGGTAAAATAATTTTAAAAGTTGTTCCTTTGCCCGGAATTGTCATTATCTCTACGTCGCCTCTGAGCTCGGAAATATTCTTTTTAACTACATCCAACCCAACGCCTCTTCCGGAAACATTGCTAATTTCACGGGAAGTACTAAAACCTGGCAGAAATAAGATATTTAGCAATTCTTTTTCACCAAGGATATCGGACGCCTGAATTAAATCTCTTTCAAGTGCTTTTAAACGGACCTCATCAAGATTAATACCTCTCCCGTCATCACTCACTTCAATTACCACATTTGTTCCTGAATAAAAAGTTGAAATCTGCAAAAGGCCTTCCTCCGGTTTCCCTGCAATATGCCTTTCTTCAGGCAATTCCAGACCATGATCCAAACTATTACGTATAATATGCATCAAAGGGTCATAGAGCTTCTCAATCAATGATTTATCAAGCTCTGTCTCTGTTCCTTTAGTTTCCAGGCGGACATTCTTTCCCAATTCACCGGACAAGTCCCGGACCAGGCGCTTAAAACGCGTTACTAAAGAATAAATAGGGATAAGCCTCATTTCCAGAGTATTTTCTCTAAGTTGTCGAGAAATTTTTTGAAAAGTCTCTGTAATCAACTGAAAATCCGGGTTTTGAAATTTTCTATTCAAATGTTCCAGGCGGGCTTGCGCAGTAAGCATTTCGCTGATTATATCTAACATCTTGTCCAGCTTTTTAGAAGAAACCCTTACGGTATGCATCTCTTCAACCAGACTGATCTTCTCCGAAGGAATAGATTTTGGATTTAACACTTGATCAGATTCAGGGAGCTTTTGTTTTTGCTTTGGCTCAGGTACGGAAATATCTTCAGATTTATGGTTTTTTAATAGCGAAACCAGTTGGCCCAGTTTAGGATTGTCGATGAATTTCTCCAATTCTAACTGTTTAGCGGCTTCTTTAAAGCCTTTTTGGGAAATCAGGTCAAAATCTGCTATTTTGCGAATTTCAACCAAACTGTTGTCTTCAACAAAAATAAACACATCCTTAATGGTGTTCTCACTTTCTGAAGTCACCAACAGGAAGTCCCAGTACAAGTAGGCTAAATCGGGAACGATTTTTTCAAAATCAGGCAAATGGTCCAAATGAAGAAAAACTTCTCCTTTGCCCAAATCGAGCAACTCATCAATAAGATAAAGCGGGTGGGTTCCATCTTTTAACACGCCTTCGCCAGGCTGAAACTGGATAAAATAGGTAAATTCTGTTTTCTTTTTTTTTGTCTTATTCTGCTTTTCAACATGGTGATTGGAATCTGTCTGTATTTCCTTGTTTCCCGGCAAAAATTCTTTCCTGATTTCAGCAACAAAAACTTCTTTTTGCTGAATTACTGAAGGTTGGTCGGCATGGTGCAATAATGATTTAATCATGTCGATACTCTTAAAAGTAATGTCTAACAAATGCTTGGAAATTTCCAATTTATGGGACCTGACCAATTCGTAAACGCTTTCCAGTTCATGGGTAAAGGAGCTCAGTTCGCCAAAACCGAACATGGCACCAGTACCCTTAAGAGAATGCATAACTCTGAAAACCTCATTGATCCTGATGTTATCTTCAGGATTGTTTTCCAGCTCAAGCAATGATTCCTCAAGCTTTTCCAACAACTCATTGGCTTCATCAATGAATTTTTCAGACAAATCTTCCATTACCTCAAAACCTTTTTTATAATCTGGATTAATTTATCATTATCGAAAGGCTTGGTTATCCAACCGGTAGCCCCTGATTTTTTAGCTTCTGACTTTACCTGATTATTCGTTTCAGTTGTCAAAAATAAAATCGGAATGTAACGGTAAAGATTCAGTTTTCTGGTAGCTTTTATCAACTCCATTCCGTCCATTACCGGCATATGCAAATCAGTAATTAACAAATGAATATCTCTACCATCAAAATAGGTTAAAGCATCCCTCCCGTCTTCGGCCAGCAAAATTTCATAACCTGCCTTTTCAAGAATATGTTGCAACAAATTTCTTATGCTGCGCGAATCATCTACAACCAAAATCGTTTTTTGCATCTTTTTATATCATTACTAATTTATCAAATGCACGCTGTAATCCTGAACGCAAAAAAATCCGTTGATATTCATCGTCCAATAAAAACTCAAAACTAACTTTTTTATCTAAGGATATCAGCTTTTGAATAAACACATATAAGAGTTGAAAGAAACTTAGATTCAGGTTTTCAACATCCTTCACAATAATATGAAAGTTTTGATAAGACAAATCCAGATTCTTAATCTCGTTGTACACACTCAGGCTTTCCAAAACACCCAGATTACCAGAAAAAGCACATCTAATTTCTGATTCATCTTGTTCTCCGATTGTTAACATCATTCAGAATCTTATTATTGACATCTTATATTCTTCTGAGATATTTCCTCTCTGAAAATTGCATCATAAATCTCTTCTAGGAGTTAATCTCAGCATGCAATTTACGCATTTTTTCCAAAAGATATACTATCTCTTAACCCCGCAGGTTCAAATATTTCGCTTTAAATTAATGAGCCCCAGACATTGGGAAATAATAATTCTGAATGATAATTTATTTTCCTAATGGAAATGTATTGATAAAAAAGTCATCCATGTTTTGATTTACAGGATCGGTCCGGCTTTAAATTTTTTATCATAAAGTGCCTCACCTGATTCTTTATCAAAAACTTCAAAACGATGTCTGCCTTTGGCCTTGGCCACAAAAGTCGTTTCAAAGACCGCCGTTACTTCGCATTCAGTTCCATTAACCAGAATTGTATCCCCAACCTTTACATGTTTCAAGTCAATAAGTTGCTTACTCAGCTTTTTTTTAACTTGATCATACTCCAGATTAATTTCGCGCATAACATCTTCGCTACCACCCCTATCGGGATGATATATTACTGCAAGCCGTTTATAGTTTAATCGTGCTTGAATTTCATTCTCTATGTCGTCTGGGAAAAATCGCATAAACCCGTTTATGATTTCAAAATTATCAGTAATAAGAATACCGTTCTGCGATTAATAAAATTTTTATGAGCATCGCACTGTTAATATATTTTGAAAAATTATTTAGTTTTTCTGAATGATAAAGAGTATTTTACTTTGAAATTAAAATGTACATTTGTAGTAAAAAGAGGTGTTATTTCAATCTCGAATCTGATATTTAAGATTTATTATGCAAAATCAAATTCTGATCGTAGATGATTCAAATTCTACATGTAAACTTGTTGAAGAGTATTTAAAAGGGTCCCGGTCTAAAGCTGCATTTGCCAGATCCGGCGCTGAAGCATTAAAAAAAGTTAAGGCGAACCGTTTCGATCTAATTTTACTTGATGTTAATTTACCAGATATTGATGGTTATAAGGTATGTCGCCAATTGAAATCTAATGATTTCAGCAAAGATATTCCAGTGATTTTTATCACGGTACGAACCGATCCAGAAAGCATGAGAATGGGATTTGAAGCTGGAGGGGTAGACTATTTGACCAAGCCATTTAACAGGGAGGAACTCCTACTTAGAATTAAGACCCACATCGATCTAAAGAGATCCAGGGAGGCACTTCTGCTTGCCAAAGAACAAGCTGAAAAAAACGAAAAACTGAAAATGATTTTCATTTCCAATATGTCACATGAGATCAGGACTCCTATGAACTCAATCTTAGGTTTCTCAGAATTATTGCTGGATAAGGGCTTAACAGAAGAAGAAAAAACTGATTTCATAAACATTATTATTAATAACAGCCACCATCTTCTCAATATAATAAATGACATCCTTGAGATATCGAAGCAAGAAGCAGAAGGTGTTAAAATAACTGCTCATGAATTCTCCCTTGATGATTTCATGGAAAATATTCAAAAAACTTTTGTCACACGAAATCGAAATACATCAATCGAAATCCGGTTGAATATCCCAAAATCAAGAATCGGGATGATTAAAACTGATGAAATGCGACTCCAACAAATATTCGACAACCTTATGAACAATGCCATAAAATTTACCCAAGATGGGTTTATTGAGTTGGGATATCGACTGCAAAAGGGGAATCCGGATATTTTGGAATTTTTTGTAAAAGATACGGGGATAGGTATTTCCAAGGATAAGCAAAAAATTATTTTTGACCGATTTACCCAAGTTGATGATTTACTAACACTTGCGTACCAAGGGACAGGTCTGGGGTTACCAATAATTAATGGGATCATAACAGCCATGGGTGGAACGATTACCCTCGATTCTCAACCGGGAATAGGCAGCATATTTCGCTTCACTATTCCATATAGCCCTGTGGCGTTCGTTTCAGACCATTCGAAAACAATAGAAAAAAGTGGTGTGAAAGGATTCATTGAAGGAAATTGGGAAAACAAAACTTTTCTTATAGCCGATGATGTTGGAGTAATTTTGCTTTTCTTTAAAGCAGTCTTTCGTAATACCGGGGCAAAACTTTTATTTGCCAAAAACGGAAGTGAAGCCTTGTCTATTTTCAAGAAAAACAGAAACTCGATAACCTTATGTATTTTAGATTTGCAAATGCCACTGATGAGTGGATTGGATCTTGCACGTGCCATAAGAGAAGTTGATAAAAAAATACCATTGATAGCTCAAACAGGTCTAACTTTGACCGTTACCAAAGATGATATCTTAGCAGCAGGCTTTAACGACTTCCTGTTTAAACCTTTAAATCTAAAATCCCTACAAAATATTTTAGATAAATATATTATCAATGAGTCCGGTCCAAGAAGGTAAGTTGGTGTAATTAATGAAAATCAGTGTTTACCCCATTCCTAAAAGGGCGCACTGATTTTCAACCACTTTTACCCCTTAATCCCCTAAAAGGGAAGTGGCTGAAAATCAAATCAAGATCTTTTTACACCGGACGCATCAATTAAAAAAAATATCCAATTTTTTTTATCGTCCTTCTCAATATTGATGATCAAATCTGAGATTAAGAAATTGGTCATTTTTTTGATTCCAAAGATGAGATTACCCACGCTACAAAAGGGATTACCGATCCAAAAGTCTGATTTGGATAAAGGCATAGACAGTGATTTGTTTATCATCGTATTTATAAAGCTGTCCTTCAATAACATACAGGGCTTTAAACATCAAAAAGATTATGCCAATAAAAAAAAATTTGTGTGTTATGCACAAGCTATTCATATCATAAAAAATTAATTATACGGCATTTACTATTTATTCACATATTTTCTGTTAATAAAATTTTGCTCCTCCTTTTCGTTTTGTGTTGTACATTGCAGAAAAAATAGGAATTTTATGTATGCTTTTTAGCACGCTGTTTTACACAATTTTAAAAACATCAACAACCTTCTTTTTACAAAAATATGGAAAACAATTTATCACTTAAGTTCAACGATGAATCCAGCCAAAATATTGATGAAAACCTGATGAAAACCCAAGAAGAAAAAGACTTTTATGAAAAAGTTCTGGAAGAGCGTAGGAAGAATGAAATTTCGAGTATAGAGCTCATTAAAAAAGTCGTTGTTCCGATGGATATTAATAAGGATTCTGAATCCGACATTTCGGACGATCTGTTTCAGGAAGCCACAGAAATACCATTGTCTCATGATAATGTTGTGGCGGCTGCTACCGAATATTTCGACGGAGACACATTGGCGGCAGGAGTTTGGGCTAATAAATACGCGCTTAAAGACAGCATGGGAAATATTTATGAAAAAACCCCTGTTGAAATGCATCGGCGTCTTGCACGGGAAATTGCAAGAATTGAGAAAAATTACCCAACTCCTTTAAGTGAAGAAGAGATTTTTGATGTTCTCGATAGGTTTAAATATATCATTCCTGCAGGCAGTCCCATGGCCGGGATTGGTAATAAACACCAGATTTCTTCTCTTTCCAACTGCTTTGTTATTGGAAACGACGGCGATTCCGATTCTTATGGTGGAATCATGAAAATAGATCAGGAACAGGTACAGCTCATGAAACGTCGTGGTGGCGTGGGGCACGACCTGACCCACATACGTCCTAAAGGAAGTCCTGTTAAAAATACAGCACTCAGCTCTACCGGTGTTGTTCCTTTTATGGAGAGATATTCCAATTCAACACGGGAAGTTGCCCAGGATGGCCGCAGAGGCGCACTTATGTTGAGCATTGGTGTCAAACACCCTGATTCAGAAAATTTTATAGATGCCAAGATGGAACAGGGGAAAGTGACGGGTGCCAACATTTCCGTCAAGATGAATGATGAGTTTATGAATGCTGTTAAAGAAGGAAAGTCTTTCGTTCAGCAATATCCGGTAGATTCTAAAAATCCTTCTTACTCAAAAGAGATTGATGCAAGCATCTTATGGAATAAAATTATTCACAATGCCTGGTCATCAGCAGAACCTGGAGTTCTTTTCTGGGATACCGTTATCAGGGAATCAATTCCTGATTGCTATGCTGACCAAGGATTTAGAACTGTTTCCACAAATCCTTGTGGTGAAATTCCGCTTTGTCCTTACGATTCATGCCGTTTGCTGGCAATCAATCTGTTTAGTTACGTGGAAAATCCGTTCACTGAGAAAGCTTATTTCAACGGTGACCTGTTTAGCAAACACGCCCGCATTGCACATCGTATGATGGATGATATTGTTGACCTGGAAATTGAAAAGGTTGACGCAATCCTGAATAAGATCAATACTGATCCCGAATCGGAAGAAATAAAACACACCGAAAGGATGTTGTGGGAAAAGATTAAGGAAAAATCCCACCAGGGAAGACGAACGGGAATAGGAATTACTGCTGAAGGAGATATGCTTGCGGCCTTAGGCCTTCGCTACGGCTCAGAAAATGCTATCAATTTTTCTGTCGAAGTTCACAAACTGTTGACATTGGAAGTTTACCGCAGTTCGGTTGATTTGGCTGAAGAACGTGGGGCATTCCCCATCTATGATGCCGCCCGTGAAGAAAACAATCCTTTTATCGGACGAATCAAAGAAAATGCTCCTAAGCTTTATGAAAAAATGATTAAAGTCGGACGGCGTAACATTGCAATGATGACCATCGCCCCTACCGGAAGTATCAGCATTTGCACACAGACCTCTTCGGGTATTGAACCTGTATTTATGGTTTCCTACAAACGGCGTCGTAAAGTAAATCCAAACGACAAAAACGTGAACGTCACCTTTGTAGATGAAGTAGAAGATTCGTGGGAAGAGTACAATGTTTTTCATCCCAAATTTGAAACATGGCTCAAAGTACACAACTACAATATAGAAGAAGTCAAATCCATGCCGGATGAAGAACTCCAGCAGATCATCAAAAAATCGCCATACTATAAAGCCACTTCGGCCGACATTGATTGGATGAGCAAAGTAAAAATGCAGGGCATGATCCAAAAATGGGTTGACCATTCCATCAGTGTTACAGTGAACATCCCCGAAAACATTACAGAAGATGTTGTAGGACAGATTTACATGGCTGCCTGGGAAAGTGGTTGCAAGGGTATGACCATTTACCGTGAAGGTTCACGCTCCGGGGTACTCATCAGCAATGCTGACAAAAAGGAATCTGAATTTAAAGAAACCAGTGCCCCCCAGCGTCCCTTAATTCTGGAAGCCGATGTGTTGCGTTTTCAGAATAATTACGAAAAATGGGTAGCCTTTGTAGGTAAATATAAGGACCGTCCTTATGAAATCTTTACTGGAAAAGCCGATGACTTTTTCCTTCCGCCTTTTATTGAACATGGCTGGGTGATCAAGAACAAAGTCAAAGGACAACCTTCCCGTTATGATTTCCAATTTGAGGACAAACAGGGATACAAAGTAACCTACGAGGGTTTATCGCGGTCGTTCGACAAAACTTACTGGAACTACGCCAAGTTAATTTCAGGTTTATTACGCCACGGGATGCCTCTCCCCTACGTTATTAATTTGGTTTCCAAACTTAATCTCGACGAGGAAAACATCAATACCTGGAAAAATGGTGTTGTGAGAGCTTTGAAGCGCTTTATTGACGATGGGGCAAAAGCAGCAGACAATGTCTGCCCCGAATGCCACGAAGCTTCGCTGATCTACCAAGATGGATGTCTTACCTGTAGTGCCTGCGGTTATTCCAAATGTGAATAAAAATCCGAAAATTAGATTTTTACCTTACAGGAAATTAATTGTAAACATGAAGCAGATTCCCGTCGTAAACCGCATGGTAATGCACCATGGAGTACTTTCCTGTGCCTTTAAACAGTGTACCGTCCAGTAACTGGTATAAATTGCCTGTACAAGGATCCTTCGCAAAGGGATAATTACTCCCAACAACCAAAGCTGTGGCACTGCCACATTGGTTGGGACTATTGGGTGGAATTCGATCGTAAGCTTTAAAAGTATCAATACCTGAACGATAAATGATGACACCCCGCGATGAACTGCTGAGATATGCGCCCTGGTCGCCGTTTTTAACGTAAACCCATCCCCCGACAGTATTTAGTTGCTGGTAAAAAGTTGAATTTGGATCAATGTTAATTTGGACAATTGCCGAAGTTATTTCCGGATTCACCGGGCTCTTCGAGCACGAACCTGCCCCCAGAAAAGCAATCATCAGAATCAAAAGGTATATTCTTTTCATTGTTGATAGGTTAACGATTTTAGTTGCTCAAAATTATGATTTTTCCAACATTTATTTTCAAAATTTCTCCGAGGTAAAGCCTTACGATGTAATTACTATTTTTGCAAAAAAAATTTCATGGATCAGCCGTCACTTACAAACATTTCCAAATTAGGAGAATTTGGCCTTATCGAAAGGTTAACAAAAGATATCAAACCCAAACAACCATCTACTGTTATGGGAGTTGGCGATGATGCTGCTGTCCTAAAAACCGGAGGTAAAAAATACACTTTGGTGTCTAACGATCTCCTTATTGAAGGAGTTCATTTTGACATGACCTATACACCTTTAAAGCATTTGGGTTATAAAGCTGCCGCAGTTAATTTCTCAGACATTGCAGCCATGAACGGAACTCCCAGACAAATTGTTGTTGGAATTGGCATTTCAAGCAAATATACTCTTGAAGCGATAGAAGAATTGTATCTGGGGATCAAAAAAGCATGCGAAGTGTATCATGTTGATTTTGTAGGAGGGGACACAACGAGCAGTTTGCATGGACTCTTTATTTCCGTCACAGTGATTGGAGATGTGGATAAGGAATTTGAAACCTACCGTAAAGGAGCAAAGCAAGGTGATTTACTCTGCGTGAGCGGCGATCTGGGCGGCGCCTATATGGGCTTGTTAACACTTAAAAGAGAAAAACAGGCGTTCAAAGCCAATCCATCCGTACAGCCTGAATTGGAAGGTAAGGATTACATCCTTCAACGACAGTTAAAACCTGAAGCCCGTTTGGATATTGTGGAAGCTTTGAAAAAGGAAAAAATTCTTCCCACTGCCATGATTGATATTTCCGACGGACTGGCATCGGAAGCACTTCATATTTCCAAAGCTTCCGGTGTGGGCGTGGCTATTTATGAAAATAAACTTCCCATTGACCAAACAACTTTCAGTACTGCTGAAGGATTTAAAATTATTCCTTCGGTAGCCGCATTGAACGGTGGTGAAGATTATGAGCTGCTCTTCACCATCTCGCAGTCTGATTATGAAAAGATTCAAAAAATTCCGCAAGTCAGTGTCATCGGTTACATTACTGACATTTCGGAAGGAAACCGTCTGATTTCAAATGACGATATAGTTATAGAACTTACTGCTCAGGGATGGGATGCACTGAAAAAATAGCACTTGCCATTTTTGATTTTACCTATCCATTAGCCATCGTTTTTCTTCCCAAATAACCTAAAAACCTGAGTTCGATATAAGATTTATCTCACAGAAAGCCAATAGTGGGCCAGATTTGTTGCTAAAAATCACGAAGTTATAGCGGGCTATTACAAGAGG
>VAPK010152305.1_pt1 | contig 17942 bp, 16 predicted proteins | sample 3395031 | NCBI WGS metagenome assembly VAPK01 (sample SAMN08290443, study PRJNA428436) | hydrothermal vent metagenome | isolation source: Deep-sea hydrothermal vent chimney 1 | place: Pacific Ocean: Juan De Fuca Ridge
CCCACGGACGTGACCACGCCATTACCGCCGATCTCATTCTTGCCATAGAACACGTTGAGGTCACCGGGTTTGGTTCACCTAGCGATCTAATCGCCAACCCGCCAACAACCTGGATTGCCGAGCTATTGGGCTAGCGTCACAGATCGTGGGATATGACGCCGTGCAAGACGACACCGAAACCATCCTGGTGCGAATCTCGGGTCCCGACCACCCGGGTATCACCGCTGGCCTCATGGAACTCCTGGCCACGGCTGGTGCTGGCATGCACGATATAGAGCAGGTCCTGATTCGGGGCCAGCTCTTCTTGAGTCTCGTTGTCACCGTTCCACCGGGCCAAGATGTGATGAAAGAGCTTCTCCTCTTCGGGTGGGAGAAGAAGGTCACCGTCGATTTTGAGGTCATCAGCGATCAGGCCACCCAGCGGATACCCGGTCTGGTGGTCACCCTAATCGGACACGACGTTTCGCCCGGCGAATTTGGAGCCGTCGCCACCGTCATCTCCGAGCACGGTGGAAACATTGACCGCATCATCCGCCTGGCCCGCTACCCGGTGATGGCCTATGAGCTACTGACCTCCGCCCCAGATCTGGATGCGATGCGGCAGGGGCTATTGACGGTGGCGGACACCCTTCCGTGCGATATTGCCGTCAACCGGGAAGGCCTTGGACGCCGGGCCGCACGCCTGGTAGTGCTGGATGTGGACTCGACCCTCATCCAAGACGAGGTCATCGATCTCATGGCCAACGAGGCGGGGTGTCGAGCCGAGGTCGAGGCCATCACCGCCAGGACCATGGCTGGCGAACTGGACTTTGGCCAATCACTGCTGGAAAGAGTCAGCCTTCTGAAGGGCCTTGACGCCGAGGCCCTTGATCGAACATATGAGCGCATCCGCCTTACTCCGGGAGCCCGCACGTTTGTGCGAACCCTGCAACGACTTGGCTTCCGGACCGCCATCGTCTCCGGAGGCTTCACCCATCCCGTGCGTCGGCTGGCCAGCGATCTGGGTATCGATCATGCCTACGCCAACACCCTCGAGATCGTCGGCGGAAGACTTACCGGAAGAATCATTGGTGACATTGTCGACCGTCAGGGCAAAGAAATGCTCCTCCGACGGATAGCCGAAGAGGAGGGCGTTCCCCTGGACCAAACAGTGGCGGTCGGCGATGGAGCGAATGATCTGGACATGCTCAACGCCGCCGGTTTCGGCATTGCCTTCAACGCCAAACTGATCGTGCAGAACGAGATCGAGACCACTCTCAACGTTCCCTTCCTCGACGCCATCCTTTTCGTGCTGGGTGTTCGGCGCGAAGACATCGAAGCCGCCGACAACGAAGACAAATCCTTCAACGCTGGCCCCCTACCAAGCACCACCCTCCCAGGCGCCACCCGCTGATGACCCCTGGACCGGGACCGCCCAGCACCTCCGCTCTGGTGGGCCTGCTCTGTGTCATTGCTCTTGCTGCTTGCACCAGTTCAGGGGAACCCGGGTCCGTTGGGGACACGGCTGGTCCTACCTCGACCGAGGTTGATGTCACCGGTCTTACCGCCGGCCAGGAAGACCCTGCGGGTTCCACCAAACCATTAGTGGCCAAGATGGATCCCACGACGGAGATCGGGCCAGCCAGTGTGCTCTTCGGCCACAACGGCAATTGCGCTGGCAACGGATATTTCGAGGCCGAGAAGACCGACGCTTCCTCCGTTCGAATTAGCGCGCAGGCAACCGACAATTGCGACGCCATCAGCGAGGTCGAGTTCGTCCTCTCCCAGATCGATGGACAGATAATCGTGAGCAAGTCGGAGTGGCGAGCCTGGTCGGCTCACAATGACAGGGATGATGCACCCGTTCAACCCTTCGAATCGATCACCCTCAGTGTCTTCAACCTTGACGGTGTGATCAGCGGAACCATCGATGATCACACAAGCTTCTGGACCAGGGTCGACCAGAATCCACTTGCTGGGCCGACACAACGCGATGGCCCAGCCACCTTCCCCGAGGAACCCGTAGACCTGCAGATCGGCCAATCGGTCTGGATCAACCGCGATTGCACCTTCACCCTGTTGGACCACAACGGAGACAAGACGTCAATCCTCCGATTCGGAGTCTGTTCAGCCCAAATCCAGACCGAGATCCTGGATCGCAGTCCCCAGGGAACAAGAATTCTCGTCAGCCAGAACCCCTCATGACCCCTGTACCAAGATGGCCAAAACACTCCGACTTGGCACCGGTAGAGCACGTATATGCACGCGCTGCCGGTGCCAGAACGGTGGGTGCGGGTGGTGGCTAGGAGTTGAGGGTCCAGGTGGCGGTGAGGCTTGAGTCACCGGTGCTGGACGTCACCCGGCCTTCCTTCAAAAGGGCATCCAGGTGAGAGAACACCGAACTCGCAGCCGCCCGCCAAAGCCGCTTGTCGGTCTCGGCGTACATGACCGGAACAAGGTCCTTGATGGTGGACGGACCCTCCGCCAGGGCGGCCAGGATCTGACCCTCGCGACCCATTCGGTGCTGGATGAAGCTGCGCACATAGTCCTGAGGATGGTCAATGGCCGGGCCATGAGTCGGCCAGTACCGCTCATCGTCTCGATCCAGCAGGAGCCGGAGTGACGCCATGTAGCTGAACAGGTCCCCATCGGGCACCGCTATCACCGAGGTAGCCCATCCCATCACATGGTCACCGGTAAATAGGATCTTCTCTGACGCCAGCGCAAAACAAACATGGTTGGAGGTATGCCCCGGGGTGTGCACCACCTCAACCGACCAACCACCACTGCCATCTGAACTGTCACCGCCACTGATCACATCACCGTGTGCCACCTTGACGTCGGGGACGAAGTCAACGTCGGGTCCTTCCCGCTTCAGTTCATCGGGAATATCGGCCCACTCCTTTTCGATGGTTTGCTTCTCCTCCACCGTGAAGTACTCATCAAAGCTGATCTGCTCCATCAGATCCCCGTCAGGCACCGGACCATGGGGACCAAACCCGTAGGTTGGAGCACCAGTTCGTTCCTGAAGCTTGGCCACCCCGGCCGTGTGATCACTGTGGGTATGGGTCACCAGAATATGGCTGATGGTCTCTCCCGGATTGAGTCCAGCCAGAATCGCATCCAGATGCTCATCCACCGAAGGTCCGGGATCGATGACCGCCACTTCTCCCTCGCCGATGATGTACACGCCGGTTCCCTTGAAGGTGAACGGGTTGGGATTCCTGGCCACCACCCGTCGTACCAGGGGTGCGAGCTGAAGGGTCTTACCGTAGTCCGGCTCGAAGGAGGTGTTGAAGGCAATCGTATTGGAGGCAGCGGCCATAAGGCCAAGACCCTAGCTGACCGTCCTCTCCGGCTGGAAAGTGAGTCACCGAATCGGAAGACCGGGAGATGTCTCAGGTATCCAGCAGATCAACCAGGAATCGGTCCGCCGTACTCACCAGGGTGGTGCGAACACAGCCGTTATCGGAGTCCGGGCGATCCCCAACAACGAATGGGATCTCCGAGAATCCAAGATCCGGCAACCGGAAAGGATCGGTAAGGATCTCGTGCCAAACAATGGCCTCTGTCCCCGACTCTGTGGCCTCGCATTCCACCCGCTCAAGCACGCTGGCTCGAGCCAGAACATCGCGCGGTACCGCCAGGGCCAAGACCTCGACGGGAACACCACGCAGCCCCGGATCAAGACTCCTGGCCTGCTTCACCACCAGCCTTTCTGGCGCCAGGGCACCATCGTCATAGGCGGGCCATCCCTCGGCCATGGTCTTGAACTCAAAGTCCAGGGTGATCGTCTGGACCTGCTGGGGCCCAGCAAGCGACGCGTTTGTCTGGCTTCGCCAGAGGTGGGCAACCAAGCCCAACTGGTCGATCAGTTCCGCCACCGCCACGTCGTCAAGAACAGGGCCGTAGCCGATCTGTGCTGACTCAGCCAGGTCCGAGTCAACCACGGTCGACTCTCCCAGACGGACGATCTCCAAGGACCCATCCCCAGCGACATGAGCCTCAACCACCTCGGGCAAGTAGGCACCATCAGGGTTAGTCACGCTGATATCACCGGCCTGAACGTTGATCCGAACGATTGCCGAGGAGGAGTCAACCGGGGCCAACCCACCGGTCTGGTAGCTCGGGTCGCTGGGCAGGATGGTGTAGGTGGCGACACCATTATTGATCTCCAGTGGATCATCAAAACGAGCGTGTACCAACACGGCCATGGCCCCGCTGAGGTGATCAACGTTCTCCAGTCGACGTTCTTCGAAGGCCTCAAAGCTCCAGTACGAGGCCCAGGTCTTCTTGAGGGTGTACTCGACCGACTTCTTCTGATCCTTCTCCCTCTCTTGGACTTCGGGAAACAGAAACCCGGTATTGGAGTCATAGAGGCCCGCTCCGCTGAAGCCCTCGATGTCCTCCACCGAACTAGAGGAGCGGAACCGCAGCCCCTGAGTGGGCGCATAGTCACCGTAGGCTTCCTCAAGAGCAACGGTAATCAGGTCCACGGTTGCCCCATCCATCGGGGTATCGCGGAACAGTTTTTTGAAACCGCCAGCTTCCAGGATTCTGCCGATAAAGGTGTTGGCCGGATTGTCCAGCGCGAACTTGCTGGCAAAGGCTGCGTCATCCTTGCTGGTGTAGAACTCCTGGTAATCCTTCGGACCATCCAGTAGGAGGAAACGGGCTCGCGCCGATGACCTGAATTCCTGGTTGGCGAGCATGACGTTCAGCTCATCCTGCAACACTGCAAGATGCTCCAGATAGGGACGAACCGTGATGGCCAACGGGTTCCCGGGGGTAGTTACTCCGTCGGCCGACAAGAGGGTGAGGAAGCCAGCAGACTTGCCGCCAATCACCGGGCGCAGCGGAGCAATATCATCTTCGCTGCTCACCGAGGCAGCCAGTTCGCTCAGACTCAGGACATAGGCAAGTGACTCAATGTCCACCTCGGGTACGGCGATGGGATCCTTGGAGTTCATCGAACGCCACTGCTTGTATTGGTCCTCGGTGATGAGAACAATTTCCAACTCACCGATCCCGTTGGCTCGCACGATGGCGGGAGCCCGAACCCTGGCCGCCTGTCTGATCCCGGCATCCGACAGGATTCCGGCCTGGGAGGCGTTGGGAATCCCTCGGTTCCGGGCCAGCAGGTTTACATGGGCCAAGGGTGTTTGGGGTCCGGAGGAGATGAGGGCACTGGCCGGCGGCAGCCAGTCCGGAACATTGTCCACCAGCAGAATGTCGGTCTCAACCGAGTCACTCAGTTGTGCCATGTCCTCATCCACTAGCAGCAATCGGCCGGCGGCGATGCCCTCGTTGTAGACCGCCACCTCTCCAACGGGGACCAACTCACCGAAGCGAACGATCCGGTCGTGATAGGGCAGCAGGTCCGCTTCCATCTCCTGGGCCGTGGACTCTTGTTGGGGTGACCGGACCACCCACTCCAGCTTGGCAACGATCTCCTCGGGAAGCGAAGGGGCCAAGCGCTCAAAGAATAGGGCCACTTCAGCCGGGGTGACGTCGTCGGTGTACTCCAATTCCAAGAGCCATCGAGCACTCCCAGAGGGAGTGGCCGGAAAGTGCAGCAACGAACCGACACCCAAACCCCGCGGTTTGGAATGCAGGGCCAACCGGTAGAACTCCGGCGAATAGAGGCGCCGCTCCGAATCCTGTCCGTTTATCCATTTCAGATCCAATGGCAGCTCATCGCGCGGCATGGCGGCGGCCCACTGCTGGACCTCTTCCACGGTGACGAATTCTCGACCAAGCCCGGAGACCGGGTCGGTGGCAGAACCGGGAACTTGTTCCCCGTTCAATAGGAGAAACCAATACCACTCGTCGTGCAGGCTGTAGAAGTTACTATCGAGCCAGAAGACCTCACCATCTTCCAGCATGTCGGACACCACGAACTTGGCCGCCGACCGCTCTCGTACGCCAACCTTGGCTAGATCGAAGTAGTCGCGAACCGAAGCTATCTCCGTGCTGGTATGGGAGTCGAAGCCATCAGGATCGGGAATACTTGACCCCGGTGCGGTCGAGGCGTCTGTTGTGGTTGTTTTCTCGAAAGCTAACGCCGCTGGGTCATCCTGGGTACAGCTGGAACCAACCAGGCTCGCAGCAATCAAGAGCGCCGTGACTCGAGTCCTCCAAAAACGAGATCTGTACCGGGCCTTCAAGTTTGGAAGCTGTGTTGGTTTCACTCTCACACCTTTGAGACGTTCTCCGTGAACCGGTGGTTCCCGAGTTGACAGTCATGTCACGGATACCCATCTCATCGGCCGCTGTTATGGCCTGCTTAGGAACCCCGCAGATCCCCGGGGGGCTCGGTAATGGGACCACTGCCAAGCGCATCGAGGATGAACGCGGGCGGTCGCGTGGGACGACCTTGGGAATTGGCCATACCCACCCGTACCTCTTGGGTAGTGAGCACTTCACCATCACGAAGGATCCTCTGACTCCAGCGAGTACTGGCTCGACCAATCCCGCTCAACCAGGTCTCGACCGTCAGGGTGTCTCCGGCTACCGCCGAGTGCTTGAATCTGGTTGCCAACTCGACCACCAAAAAGTGGTAGCCAGCCTCCCCCACCATCTCCAAGGGAATCCCTGCCGTCACCAAGGCCTCGCTACGAGCTACCTCGAAATAGGTGATGTAGACAGCGTGGTTGACATGGCTGTAGGGGTCGAGTTCGGAGAAGCGAACCTTGATCTCGGTCTGGTGGGGCATGCTGGCACGCTAGCGCCAGGCCAGTCCGTGCGATCGGACCGTCCGACAAACGGTGGGACCGCTCAGGAAGACTCGATCACCCGAATCTCGTCGGCCAGTCTCGGCAAAACACCAGCCAGAAACTCAATCTCGTTCTCACCCAGTCGATCGATGAGGACTCGCCGAACGGCTGCGACATGGAGCGGAGCGGCCTGAGTCAGTGCGGCATATCCACCATCGGTGAGAGCAGCAAAGAAGACCCGGCCATCGTCCGATGAGCGCTGGCGTTCCACCAGACCGTCTCGCTCCATCCGGTCGATTCGCTGGGAAAGCCTGCTGGGCGACTGAACCACCGAGGCCCCCAGATCCGACAGCCTCATCTTTCGTCCATCGGCCTCGGATAGGTTGATGAGTACCTCATAGTCGTCCATGGTGAGGCCACTGTTTGCTCGGAGGTCTCGCTCCAGGTAGGCAAGCACCCTGCGGCTAGTCTCGATCCAGCCCCGCCAGGCCATCTGTTGGTCCTGGTCCAGCCAGTTCACTTGGGACATTCGTCACATCATAGCTCACTTGCTTCAACGGTGAACTTCGTTAGTCATGTTCGTGGCGGTGATGGAGGTCGGGAAGGTGAGGGTGAGAGTGAGAGAGTGGGTGGTGCCGGTGAGGATGAGAATGCCTCTCTCCGGCACCGACAAGTGGCCTAGCACGTTCTTCATCATGATGAAGAACGTGTTCGTGATGGCCGTCGTCGTGGGTGTGCTCGTGATCGTGCTCAACCGGATGGTGAACGTGCCCATGCTCATGGGCGGAGTCCAACGAGACCCCAACCCCAACCAATGCAAGGCCAGCGGCCAGGAACTGAGGCCAGGTCACCGGTTCTTGAAGCACCGACCAAGCAATGAGCGCCCCAATAAAGGGAGCAGTGGCGAAGATCACCTGCCCTGGGGCCGCTCCAAGATCACGAGCACCCTTCACCCACAGGGTGATGGACAGCCCGTAGCCAAGCGCTCCGATGATCAGAGTGGCGCCCACCCGGCCCAGGGCTTCCAAGCCGGTCCCGCTCCCAAGCCCTCCGGCCATAGTGAGGCCAAGTCCGAGGTTGGCAACCCCTGCCACCAACCCCTTCAATAACACCACTTGTTCCGGCGACAACTGTTGGATGTTCGCTGTCACTCCATTGTCAAAACCCCAAGCGACACAACCGGCCGCAATCAGCAAGGCTCCGATACTGACCTCAGCTCCGGGCTGCCACACAAGAACCACTCCGCCCAGTCCGACCAGGGCCGCCCCACCAATCACTCGTCGACCCAGGTGCTCTCGAAATATCGTTGCGGCCAAGACTATGGTCGCCACCAGTTCCAGGTTGAGAAGGATCGAGGCCGTAGCCGCATTTGTTCTGGCCAGACCAGCGACCAGAAGGGCAGGACCAATAGCGCCTCCGGCTACAACGGCAACCGCCAACGGTTTCCACTCTTGTTCCAGGGCCCTCCGAATAGATGTTTGCCCCCCTCTTGACTGCTGCACAGTGGCAGGCAGAACGGCCATAGCTGCCCCGACATAGAGCAGCCCCGCCAATACCAGGACCGGCATCGAACCGGAAAGAGTGGACACCGCCGGAGCAGAAGCTCCGAACAACAAGGCGGCCAACATGCAGCGTAAGGCTCCCGAACCAATCATGGGTCCCAGTATCGCCCATGCAGGTTCAAGATGTATCAGTTCCGGTTGTAGCGGTTCAGGAGATGAGAACCCCCGTATGCTTGCTTACCATGAGTGAGTACATCTCTCCGGAACACCACCCTGCCTTTGAGGAATACTGCGAAACAATCTGGGGTCTCACCGAGGACGGTGTGCGCGTGATCCAAGCCCGGCTGGCTGAGCGTTTGGAGGTCTCACGCCCCGCGGTCTCCGAAATGATCAAACGCATGGTCGAAGATAACCTCATCGTGCTCGCCGGCAGTGAGATCAGCCTGACCTCAACCGGCTCCAAGCTGGCAACCACCATGGTGCGTCGCCATCGTCTCGCCGAACGTTTCCTGACCGACATGCTCGGGCTGTCCTGGGCCGCCGCCCACCACGAGGCGGGGAAATGGGAGCACGTTATTAGCCCCCAGGTCGAAGCCGCCATCGTAGACCGCCTGAACAACCCAACAACCTGCCCCCATGGCAACCCGATCCCTGGCACCACCTACATAGAACCAGATCTGATCGCCATGTCCGAGATCCAGCCCGGCAACTCCGTAACGGTAATTCGCATACCCGAGGAGTTAGAGTTCGCACCCGGGCTTCTGGAGTTCTTGGAAGAGAATCACCTGGTACCGGGGACAACGGCCACGGTCATAGCGAAATCCCCGGACGGCACCGCCACCGTCGATATCGCCGGTCAGGTTGTCGGCATCAGCGCCTTCACCACCGAACGGATCCTGGTATCCATCAACTGAGCAACCTTCGCCTTCTCACCGCTTACGGAAGGCCTTGAAGATGTTCGGGTAGTCGAAGCCGAAGCCCCCCTGGTCTCCATCTCCTAGGGGCGTTCCGATCTGGTGAAAAAGCTTCTTCGCCCGGTCACGGTTCAGGTCCAGGGCGGCCAAGCGTTGAGGATCGACGTCGACCATGCCCTTCTCCCATTCGGCAAAGTCTCGGTAGATGATCTGCTGAACAAAGCCACCCGAGGCGACCAGTTCAAACCCAAGATCGGGAACATCCAGCAAGACCGCCTGGGCCTGATCCCGTACCACTGTCTCATCGTCGATGAGGCTTTGCAGTTCCCGCCCCCTCTCGTCGTAGGCCGGTTCGAGAACGAAAAGGCTTCCACCCACCTCCAGAACCCTATGGGCCTCGGCCATTGCCCGGAGCATCTGAGCCGCGGGGATGTGGTGCAGGGAACGAAAGAGTAAGACAACACCAATGCTCCCGTCATCGAAGGGCAGCTCCTGGCCGACCCCTTCCAGGTAGTCAGCGACGTTGTCCGGGTCGTTGGCGCGGGCCTGAGCAAGAATCGCTTGGCCACACTCCAAGCCAACAGGGTGGGCGCCCTGCTTGCGGAGCCAGCGCACCAGTCCACCATCACCCGACCCGACGTCAACGATACGCCTGTCCGTCAGCTCTACGTGATGGCGTAGTACATCGGTTGCTCGTTCGTAACTGGACATCGCTCCAGGCTAACCCATCAGTACTCCAGCGGTTTGTGTGGGATGGGTCACCATGGCATCGTGGGGTGCCGCCAGTTCGACCATTTTCAAACCCGCCTCTGCTGCCAGGCTTTGAGACCGAGCCACTGGGCCGTAAAGAGGATCGGTACAAACCACGTACCGGGCTGGTAAGCCGTTGGTTGGGCCACCGGGAAGCGATAGCGGCGACAAGTAGGAAGCGACCGGGTGAGGAGTCAGGCGATCTTGCAGGAGGGCGACAGCAGCGGCTGTTGAACGAATACCTGGATCGTTTGATCCGCCAGCCACCCCAAATGCCTCCACTGGGGGTACCGGAAAACTCAGGCCACCATCAAATGACTGGGTACTGGCCAACCGGGCAGCACGGACGTCGGTGGACAGAAGATCAATAGGAGCCTGGCCATCGACCAGCCAGAGCGAATCCAGGAAGGTCAGATCCTTTAACCGTCCTGGAACCTTATTGGCCACCCCGCTTATCACTGGGCCACCAAAGCTGTGTCCTACCAAACGAACATCGCTCAAGCCCTCATAGTGAAGGTGCTGGACAATATCACCCACCATCGTCTCCAGATCAACGGCAGGAGTCAGGAGATGATGACGCTCACCCAGGCCCGTCAACGTCGGCGTGGTCACCCGGTGTCCGGCCTGGCGCAGGGTGCTGGCCACCAGATCCCAACACCATCCACCATGCCAGGCCCCATGAACCAGGACGAAGGTTTGCTCGCGGTCCTGCACGACAAACTCCCGTCCTGGCCAAAGGCCGATCTGTACTCTGGACGCTTACAGAGCAGGAATTCTCAGGACCTGTCCGACATAGATCTTGTCCGGATCATCCAGCATTGGCTTGTTGGCCTCAAAGATGACGGGGTACTTCATGGCGTCGCCGTAGTACTCCTTGGCGATCTTGGAAAGGGTGTCGCCGCCGACCACCACGTGCATGTCCGATTCGGCATCCGCTCCTTCGGGCAACGAGATCTCGTCCACGACCCGCTCAACCCCATTGGTGTTGCCAATCAGGAGGATGGCCTTTTCGCGAGATGCTTGATTCGGTGCCTCACCGCTGATGGTGGCAACACCGTCATCAAAGCGGACGTCAAGGTGTTCGATGTCCGATCCCAGGGCTACCAGGTAACGCTCCAGGCCGGAGGCCTTCTTGTTCTCGGCCAGCCGCTCCTTCTGATCCTCCTTCTGCGCAGCGCGCTTACGCGCCTTGACCCGAGCCGCAACTTCCTTGGCCCGTTCGTCGGATGCCGCTTGCCTCTCAGCTGCCTTTGCCGTGGCTGCAGCCTTCTCGACCGCCTCCGCCGCCTCCGCCTTCTCCTCCGCTGAATCACCAATGCCGACCTTCGCCCCGGCCTCTTTCACAAAGTCGAATACACCCATGCCACATCACTTTCGATAGTTTTGTTTTCTCCCAACAGACGGTAGCCCAACCGACCGGTTTCCACCTACTGAACATACGGTTCAAGATCCCTGAGATCTCCTCGACAACGGAATCCGCAATCACTACCGCCCCAGCTTGAAATGTCTCGACAGTGTCTACTGTCATTGTCAATACTGTCAAACATGACTTCCACCCAACGAGTCCAACAGCTGCTGGAGGCGATACGGGCCACGACAAACGAAGACGACCTTGACTGGGATGAGCCACCCTCACCAATCCCGGGAGGTTTCTGGGCCCAGCTCTGGCGGGTCCGTCTCACGACGACCAGACGTTCCGCTACCGACATTTCGACCCAGGCTCTGCCCATCCGGGACTTGCTCAGTCAGGACTTGGTCGCCCGGATCATGCCGGATCCCGACGTCGCTGCCCGCGAGACGCTGGTGCAGACCTATCTTGGCGAGCAAGACTTCCCCACCCCGCGGGTACGACTCTCCTCGGGCCCGACCAAGGAACTACCCATGGCCTGGATGCTGATGGACTTCGCCGAGGGTGAGCCCCTCATGCCGAGCCTCTCCTCACCAACCATCCTGCTGAAACTGCCCAGCATCGCCCGATCTATGCCCGACACCCTGGCCGATTGTGCGGCCAGTCTGCACCAGGTCTCCGCCGATCAGCTGGACCACCAACTGGGCCAGGGCGAGGATGCCTACCAGTTCCTGTCTCACCTACGCCACCTGGCCGCAGACCTGAAAGCAGCGGATCTTGTCGAGTTCGCCGACTCATTGAGCGAGAACCAGCCTTCACCCTCCGACGCCGATGACTTGCCCGTCATCTGCCACGGCGATCTGCATCCATTCAACGTGCTGGTGGGGTCTACCGGGTACGTGGCCCTGGACTGGTCGGCGGCCCGGATCGCCAACCGTTGCCACGACCTGGCCTTCACCAACCTCTTACTGAGCAATCCCCCGCTCGACGTACCCGCTCCCCTCGCCCCCGTCATCCGGCTGGCCGGCCGCGGCCTAGCCCGACGATTCCTGAGCACCTACCAACGCCTCACGGGGGTCGAAATCGATCCCGATCAGTTCGCCTGGCACACACGTCTACACGCACTTCGGGCCTTGGTCGAAATAGACCAATGGAAGAGCGTCAACAGGGCGGACTCACCCGCCACCCATCCTTTCCTTCTCCTGGAGCCCCTCTTACGCCGACGCTACCTCGGCAACCAGGTCTAGGTCACCGGGTCTTGACGACCACGAAGGCAGATCATCACGACTTTGGCCGCGCCGCGATGGCGGCCAACACGTCATCCATGTCTTGGGCGTAGCTCACCAGATCCCAGCCGGGCCGGTTGCCACCCAATGGCTTGCTGAAACCGCGCTCCAGGGCGAACATCACCCCCGACTTCTCCCACCACTGGGGCGCGTCCGGCGGATCAAGAAAGATCATCGGACTCGGAGGGCCAAACGTTCGGTAGGCATTCTGAGCCGCATCCTGGAAGACTTCCTGCAGGGTTCCCGGTCCCCCTCGCACAAATACGATTCCCCCTAGGGCAATGGCCAACAGGCCATCCTCTCGCTCACTGTTGGAGAAGTACTTGGCAATTCTGGTGGCAAAGGGATTGGAGGGCTCGTGCCCATAGAACCAGGTCGGCACCGACAGGCTTTCTCCTGGTTCGTGAATACCGTTCATCACTTCGAGGGAAACCGCTACGAACCCCTCGGGATCGGCGGCAAACTCGGGCACCTCGGACAAGGTTTCGATTCGCTCGTCGACCTCGTCCTCGGACAGACCCGAGGTGGCTGCTCCCAAGTTGGCGGCTTCCATAGCTCCCGGACCACCGCCGGTTGTCACACAATAACCCGCCAGACAAAGAGTTCGGCCTAGGACAACGGCCTGGCGGTAGCCCTGCGACCCACGGATCAAGGCGTGACCGCCCATCACCCCTACCAGAGTTTTGTCGGCGCGGAACTCATTGAGGGCAACGGTGATGCCGTGGTCGTGGAGGCGTTGGGCCAGCTCCTCCACCGGTTCTATCGGCGGCCCCCCACTGATCCTGGCCCGACGATAGATCACCTGGTCCAGACACTGAGCAAAACCCATCTCCGACACGTCCGGGTAGAGCAGATCCGCAGAGTAGAGCCCGGCCGGGGTCGGGTCATAGGGCAACCAGCCGAGTTGGTCCCGCAACTGGTCGATCAGAGAATCAACTTCCCGAACCCACTCGCTGGCTGCTCCGTCGGTTTTCTCCTCAATTGCCATCCGAACAGTCTGCCAGGGTGTTTGGGTCCACTACTCCCCAGACTCTGGACCAGTCGTTGGTTCCGATACTGGTGCTGGTGCTGGTTGGTCTGTTTGCACCGGCTGTGCCGGGACTGGCGGGGGAGCCGGGGGTTGAGCCTGAGCAGGCCCATAGCTTCGATGGGTTCCGGAATAGGTTGGAATCTTGGCCTTCCGCGGCCGGTTGCGGAGCCAGCGCCGCACGAAGTAGAGCAGAGGGAACACCCAGAGGAAGGGAAGAAGAACGCCAGCAATCAATACCAACACGGTGATCAGGACCTTGAGCGCTTCCCAGCTTCCCGCTAGACCGTCGGAGAAGGTCGGCAAGGATTCATCACGACTGATATCCATTCGCAGGTTGTCCCGACCGGCAACACCCTCGATGTCCAAGGAGTTGCCCAATTCATCGGTCGGTGTTGCTCCGACCTGGCCGAGTACGGCAGGACGATTCGGATCGGCTTCGATCTCGACATATAGGGTCAGGTGCTCGCCGGGGGCGAGGGGCTTGTCCAAGGACCCGTCCTTGACCTCCAAGAAGTCCTCCTGGTCAAGTTTCATCTGAGGATCTCGAAGGGTGAAGTCACTCAGGTAGGTGTCACCGGTGTTGCTCAGCCGGTAACACAGAGTTACCAGATCATCCTCGTCAAAAGAGACATCATCGTCACCGGGGCAGGTGCCACCCTCGTCGTGACCGGGGTAGGCGGTGACGTCAACCTCCAGTACGGGGCCGGGTACCCGTTCGGTGAAGACCACGGTAATGGTGGCCAGACTGGCTTGGCTTTGGATGGTACGAAGTTGGCCGCGAAGGAGTTCGAGCTGAGATTCACGCTCCAGCAAGGAACCCTCCAAGCTGGTGATCATGGACAGGTCTTTGGCCTCGGCCAGGAAGGCTCGGAGCCGTTCCACGCTGGTTTCCGCCGTGGTGATCTGACTCTGTAGATCGACCACCCGGCCGGTGACATCATCGGCGGACACCGTTTGGTCGCGTAGGAATCCCAGCTGGGCCAGGTCTTGGATCACTCGTTGGAAGTCCTCGGGCGCCACCTTGAAGGTGAGGGAGCTTCTGGACTCTCCTCGGGTGCTGGTCTCTTGACCAAACACGATTCCGCCATAGCTCTCCACCAGGATAGTTGCCTCATTGGAGGCACTGAGCACGTTCTCCACCTGGAGATGCACGGTGGCTCGGCGGATAATGGTCCGAACCACGGCATTGGCTTCCGATACGGGATCGGTACCGGGCTCACTGGGTGCCTGGTCTTCCTCGGCCTCGCCTTCTTCTTGGAAAGCGGCTGGCACTGCTGTCGCCGGGACTCCGGTGGTGGCAGTGGCAGATTCGGACGTATCAAGACCGGCTCCCTCATCGGCGGCGGAGCCAGCGCCAGCATCATCAGAAGCGATGGCATCACCAACGGAGTCGAACTTCTCCGAAGCGCCATCACTTGAGCTACAGCCTGCCCCAAGTATGAGAAGCGCCAGCAAGCTGGCAACCAGTTCCCCTATCCGTAGCTTCTTCGTCCGCATAGCTCCGTCCCTCTTCTCGTCGGTCAGGATTCGTGAAGCGGTCCGGGGACCGCCAACAATCCATCGGCGACTCTGACGTGAGTACGGCCGCCTCAGTTCCTCCGTCACCAATCGGCAACAAAGCTGTCATTGTGTGAAGTTGAAGCAATAAACCCTGATTGGGGACCTGCTCAGCTGGTCTCGCGCACGATCAGCTTGGTGGGAGACACCACCCGCTCGGGCTCAAACGGGGAGGACTCCCGGGAGTGACGGACGCACTGTAAAGCCATCCGGGCGGCGGCAGCACCAATGGCTTCCACATCCTGTCGAATGGTGCTCAGACCAAGAATCTCAGAAATATCATGATCATCAAATCCAACGATAGCCACATCTTGAGGCGAGGTCAGTCCCTGACACTTCAGCTCGTATAGGGCCCCAAAAGCCATCTCATCGCTCATAGCAAACACTGCGGTCGGAGGCTCGGCGAGCTCCAGTAGGGTACGCATCGCTTCTCGTCCGCCATCAATGGAGAAGCCACCAGAGAGTTGAAGCTCAGGAGAGCAATCAATCCCGGCGTCAGACAAAGCTTCGAAGAAGCCTTCTTCGCGAAACAGGGGTACGCGAAACTGCCCGACCAGGCGATCGCCCTTCAGTAGCGCGATCCGGCGGTGACCGGCCGCTATCAGATGCTCGGTTGCTTCTTGAGCCGAGTCCTTCTCTTCCAGCCGCACCGATGAAAACTGAGGTAGCTCCGTGCCAATGGTGACAATCTGCGCTCCGGACACGGCTAGCCGCTCTGCTTCCTTCTCAAACAGGCTGATATCGACCAGGATGACGGCATCGCTACGGCGCCACCAGGCACCCCGACCGGCGACGAAGCGCTGTCGTTCTTGCTCATCGGTAATGGCATACAGCAGAAGATCGAAATTGGCTTCCTTGAGAACCGCTTCGATCCCGGCCACGATCTTCGCTCCGTACCAGACATCCAGTACGGGCACGGCGACCGCAACCGTTCTGGTCTTGCCAGCAGCCAGCCGAGAAGCCGCCGGGTCAACCACATAATTCATGGCGGCGGCCACATCGAGAACTCTCTGTCGAGTCGATGGGGCAACCTTGGGTAAGTCTCGCAGGGCACGACTGACCGTCGCCACCGAGACGCCAGCCGTGATGGCCACGTCCTCAATAGTGAACTTGGTCGATCTCTCGTCGGTTACGGCCGATCGGTCTGTCATGAATCTCGCTGGCTTCGCCTTATCCCCAAACCGGTAATCCTACTGTCGAAGCCAGTTCGAAACCACTGGATCGCCGGTGGCGGGCTAGAGCCGAAGAGTTTGTCCTTCGTGAGCAAGAAGCCAGGCCTTGCCGTCGAGTCCGCCCGCAAAACCGGTTAGCGAACCGTCGGCCCCGATGATCCGATGGCAGGGCAAGATAATAGAAATCGGATTCTTGCCGTTGGCGGACGCTACTGCGCGCACGCTCTTCGGCCGGCCGAGGGCCTCGGCCTGCCGGCCATAGGTGGTGGTCTGACCGTAGGGAACCTCAGCCAAGCCCCGCCAAACCTCCAGCTGAAACTCGGTGCCGACTGGGTCCAGGGGTACCTCGAACACCTCGCGCTCACCAGCGAAATACTCATCCAGTTCAGCCGCTGTTTGCGAAAGGACATCAGAGGTTCCCTCCCGGACCGGTCCAAGCTTGACCCGATCCCGTTCCCTGGTATTCTCCGGACCCTTCTTGAGTCCCTTCTCGAGTCCCTTCTTGAGTCCAATAGTGTCGTTGGGCCACAGGACCGCTCGCAGACCCCGCTTGCTCGCCACCAAGCGAAGGGTCCCAACCGGAGACTCATAGTCGGTGGCCAGCAGAATCTCACTACCGGCCACCTCACGGTCAGTCATTTCTGGGTCGGGTCTCGTTGAACTCATGTTCTCACTCGCCTCGCCTTGCCGAATCTTGTTTCATGGAACTTCGTGTCTTTTGCAAACCGGCATACTCGGCCCACAGGTGGTGCATCACATAGGACCGCCAGGGCCGCCAACGTTCCGCCGTCTTCTGCAACTCGTTGGCATCGCTTGGCAATCCAACCGTCCCCGCCGCCCGCCGCAGGGCCAGATCACCGGAGGAAAACTCATCCGGACCGTGCAGAGCCCGAAGGGCAACAATGGTGGCCGTCCAAGGCCCAATGCCCTTGATGGCACACAGTCTCTCCTTGGCCTCCTCCCGATTTGCGGCCGGACTCAGATCCAGTTCTCCGGAGGCCACGGCCTGAGCCACAGCCACTAGGGCGCCGGCACGAGACTTGGGCAACCCCAGATCCTGGGGATCTAACCCCGCCCAAGTCTGGGCTGCCGGGAACACCCTGGTTACCAGGCCAACCTCACCTACCGAATCAGCCAGCAGCTCTCCGTGGGACCCAACCAGACGAGCACAAGCCCCACGACCGCTGGCCAAGGAAACCTGCTGATGAAGAACCGCTCGGATAGCGGAGTCCATCCCCTCGACATCACCGGGTGCCCGAACCCCGGGTCGCGAATCCAACAGCGCGACAAGCCTCGGATCCTGCCCAAGGTCGGCCCGAATTACCAGCGGATCGGCGTCAAGGTCCAGCAGCCGCCGGCAACGCTGAATGGCTTGCTGTAGATCACTCAGATTGGCAAGAAGAAAGCGAGCCTCAACCACTCGTTCATCGGGCCCGGGAGCCACCAACTCCACCACCGCAGGACCACCATCGAGCCGCAGGCTTCGTCGATAGATCTGGCCAGTCTGATCGCTGACGGCCTCATTGTTGACAACCTCTTCGATCCCGGGAACAGCATGGGCGGCTAACCAGGCCCACAGTGTGACCGCGTCCAAGGGTGGCCGAAAAGGCAACCGGATGTGGAGCCAATCACCGGCAACTACTTTCGAACCTTGGTTTCGGATACCTCTTTGCCCTCTGAGGTTGGAA
>VAPK010662605.1_pt1 | contig 17916 bp, 21 predicted proteins | sample 3395031 | NCBI WGS metagenome assembly VAPK01 (sample SAMN08290443, study PRJNA428436) | hydrothermal vent metagenome | isolation source: Deep-sea hydrothermal vent chimney 1 | place: Pacific Ocean: Juan De Fuca Ridge
GCTTCCTTCGACAAGCTTCCTTCGACAAGCTCAGGACGAACGGCCATTCTGTAAAGTTCACGGGTATTTGGAACACGTATTTAGTTATTGCTAAGATTTATTCAATTAGATCAGTGAATTAGCTCTCAATGGGTTCAACATGGCGCAGTTTTTGAATATGCCGATATAGCGTGCGTTCGCTGATGCCCAGCATATGCGCTGCTTTTGCACGGTGGCCATTGGCCTCACTGAGTGCGGTCATAACATCTTTATGATCCAGACGGCCACGGCGGCGAATTAACGGTGGTGGAGGGTTGAGATTGTTGAGTCCTTGATTGTCAGTTTCATTATTGAGTTCATTTTCAAAGACAATGTGTTCGGATCGTAAGACATCATCGAAGGCAAAAATAGTGGCACGTTCAATAATATTACGCAGTTCACGCACATTACCGGGGTAGGCATAACCAAGCAAGGCTTCGATCACTTCGGCAGAAAGAGGTAAATGATTGTCGCCTTCATGAGTCAGTTTCAGAAAATGTTCAGCCAGTGGGACAATATCATCCTTGCGATCGCGCAAGGGGGGGACATTGACCGGGAAGGCTGAGAGGCGGTAATAAAGATCCTGGCGGAATTCTTTGTTAGCCACCATTTGTTGAATGTTTTTATTGGTTGCGGCAATGATGCGTACATCGACTTTAATATCAGTGCCCCCAAGTCGGCGAATGCAGCCGGTTTCGAGTACGCGCAGTAATTTAGTTTGTAAAATTAGGGGCAGTTCACAAAGTTCATCAATGAACAGAGTACCGCCGTTGGCCACTTCAAACAGACCTTTTTTACGCTGATTGGCCCCGGTAAATGCGTCTTTTTCATGGCCGAAGAGTTCGCTTTCAATCAGGTTTTCGCCCAGCGTACTGCAATCAACCACGACAAAGGGTAGTTCTGAACGTTTTGAATAATGATGCACATATTCGGCAACCTTTTCCTTTCCGACCCCGCTTTCACCGAGCAGTAAAACGGTAGAGGTGGTGGGTGCAACTCGCTGCAGCAGGCTGAGCATGTGCAGGTAGGTGGGGGAGCGGCCGACGAGTAGATCCTGTTCAGTTTCATGAGTGTTAATGGTTTGTACATATTCCCCCATGAACATGACTTCACCCTCACCGTCGAGAATGGGAGTGGCCTGCAATTTTACGTATTCTTCATTGCCTTTGGTATCATAATGAATATGCATCACCTGAGTGGGTTGGCCGTTAGCAAATACCTCTTCGAGCGGACAATTTTCACCATGTTTACTACAGGGCTCGGTGGAATGATGGGAGACTTCATGACAGCGTCGGCCAATGAGGTTTTTGCCATTGAGCTGATAATGTTTACGGTAGGACTGATTGGCCGCAATGATGGTGTAATTGCGATCGATGATGACAAAGGGATCAGGAAAAATGTTGATGAGTTGTTCACAAGAGGGTTTGGGTGAGTTAGTCATGGTGTCTGTCCTGTGTTAAGTCAGTTCTGAGTATGGCATAGCCCTGTTTGTACCGTCATGTCGTTTCATGACATATGTCATGACAGTTGGAGTTAACCCATGTCAGCCATCTGACATGGGCTCCCGGAAAAACCAGGAAGGGGGGGGTAATTTAGCTTTTTGATGCCCATCGCTTTGAGAATGTATTTCTCATAGAAATTTTCAGTGGTTCCTTTTTTCATCTTTTTAATAAAATATTTCTCAAAAGCGACCTTGGCCAGATGTACCCATTTGCCTTTTTTTATCCAGGCAATATTGCGTGTCGGGATCTGCGGCATGGCAACAAAGGCAATTCCGGTGTCACCCATATCGGTAAGACAGGTGGCATTCCAGCTTCCCTCGTGTGTACCTTCTTTACCGGCAATGGCATCGGCAATGTTGTACGCGGTCGCACAGACCATGCTCTCGATCATGTAGCCGGTTTTTGGCGTACCGGTGGGAATGACCAGATAGTCATAGTTAATGATCTGCTCATCGACGAGCAGCAACTGATTGTTATTCGCTTTTATTTCTTTAACCGGTACCGGGATGAAGTCGGTATTTTTCCGGGTTAGATAAGGCTCAATTTTGAAACTGATGTCATTACGGCTGCGCCAGCCGACGGCAATCCAGGGGTTAGATGGAACGAAATGAAAATTTTCTGAATTGGAAATAACCGTAACTTTGTGGGTTTTTTCCACGCTCTGCCGTATATCGTAGGCCGCCGGTACTTGCGCCGATGATTACTATATGTGCCATGTTTTGCTTCTTAGTGTTTAGATTTTGTATTTATATTTCCAGTCTGATACTGGCTAATATTTGTTAGAGCAGTTTCTATGCCAAACGGCTTGAAAGCGGGTTATGATGCTTTTCTTGTGCCTGCTTTGGCAGAGGCTATAATGCGAACTTCAGAGTTTAATTATATTATAGGAGAATACATATGTACGGTTTTAGCACACAGGTTGCGGGCACCTTTGATGATGTGGTAACCCAGGTTATTGATGAGCTGCAAAAAGAAGGTTTCGGTGTTTTAACCGAGATTGACGTTAAAGCGGTGATGAAGAAAAAGCTGGATTTAGACAAACGTCCTTATAAAATTCTGGGAGCCTGCAATCCGGTACTGGCGAATCAGGCACTGACCGCTGAACCTGACATTGGCTTATTGCTGCCCTGCAATGTTGTGGTTCGTGAAGAGGAAGATTCCTCAATTACTGTGGCTTTTATGGATCCTGCTTCCGTGCTGACGCTGGTACAGAAAGACGGCATAGCCGAATTAGCCGGTGAAGTAAAAGTCAAGTTGGAACGGGTGCGGGATGCGCTGAATGCCTGAGTCAGGTCGTAAATGGTGCCGGATTCCAGGGGGGGTTCCGGCGGGTTAAATTTTATATATACTATATAAAAACTGGGTCAATTCTATCGTTAACTATTAAAATCAGATCCGGTTGTTAAATAAGGGGAATTTTTATGCCTGAGCGCCGTCATCACATACGTACTCTTATTGATGCCAGAGTGAGAATTTATCATTCCCTGTTCGGGGCACTGGAAGGCCGAATTATCGATATTTCCGAGGGGGGCTGCTGTGTTGTACTGGAGAATATGCCAGATATTCAGGATGAATTGCTTATCCAGTTGCAGGATAACGAGGACGAATTCATCACCCTAAGACCGGTTAATATGGATGTTGTTTTCAGAATGCGTTGTTTGCGGAAGCGGGATGATAATATGGTTTTGACATTTGAAGATTGCGAGGAAGGCACCGTCAGTGCGGATGCACTTTAGGTTGATTTCGCCTCGTCGGGATGCAAATTAATGTTATTAGTTTGATTTCCGATAAATATAGCGAGTCGATGAGTTACAACATAATAAGGTGAATGGAATGGATGAAAAACGCTCACAAGGTAGAGTGAATACGGTTTCAAAGGTGAAAATCAGTCATAGCACTTTTGGCAGTCGGCGAGCGTTAACCCGGAACATTTCGACTACAGGAGTGTATCTGGAACTGCAGGATCAACCACAACTCCCGGTGGGGGCGCATATCCGTATGCAAATGCTGGATTCAGCGCGTCCCGATGTATCATTTAATATGAAAGTTCTGCGTACCGATCGTCAGGGGCTTGCGCTCAAATTTGTTGATTATGAAGTTGAAGGTGAACGTTTTAACATCAACGATCTCAAACACCACTGGGATAATTATATTGCGCGCTAAGCTGTGAGTAAGCGATTCTGGGAAACAACATCACTGACAGAAATGACGGAAACCGAGTGGGAAAGCCTGTGTGATGGTTGCGCTCGATGTTGCTTGAATAAGCTGGAAGATGAAGATAGCGGTGAAATTCATTATACTAATGTCGCCTGCCACCTGCTGGATTTGGAAAGCTGCAGCTGCAAGGATTACCCTCATCGTTTACAACAGGTTCCCTCCTGCATCAAAGTTGAAACGAATACTCCAGCACAAATCAGAGAATTACCACCGACCTGTGCGTACCGGCTTCTCGCTGAAGGTAAAGGCTTAGCTGACTGGCATCCGCTGATTACCTGTACTCAGGTTTCAGTGCTGGAGGCGGGTATTTCAATACAGGAGCGGGTTGTTTCTGAAGAATATATTCATCCTGAGCAGTTGCCCGAACACATCATTACCTGGGAACCGGTAAAGTGAGTGCATGGAGCTGACTATAAACATGAAGATGCTAACATTAGGAAAAATTAACTATGCCAAGTTTTGATATCGTCTCTGAATTTGAAATGCATGAGGCGGTGAATGCTGTCGATCAGGCCAAGCGTGAGATCAGTACACGTTTTGACTTTAAAGGCGGCAGTGCACTTTTTGAACATAATAAAGAAGTTGTCATGATGACGGCTGAAGCAGAATTTCAATTGCAACAGATGTACGATATTTTGCAAACTAAAATGAACCGGCGGGGGATCGATATCGCCTGTCTGGAGCTGGGTGAAATAGAACACTTAGGTAAGCTGGTAAAGCAAAGTGTGACCTTGCGTGAAGGTCTCGACAGTGATCTTGCACGAAAAATTGTAAAAATGATCAAAGAGAAAAAACTCAAGGTTCAGTCAGCCATTCAAGGTGATAAGGTTCGTGTTACCGGGAAGAAACGTGATGATCTACAGTCAGTGATGGCCATGCTTAAAGAATCAGATATTGATATACCACTGCAGTTTAATAATTTTCGGGATTAACCGGCCCGGCTTATAAAAATGCGCATGATTAAAAAAATAATCGGCTTTCATCTGGATGAGTTTGAGCACTGGGTGGCTGATTTGGAATGTGGGCATACTCAGCATGTTAGACATGATCCTCCCTGGCAACTAAGGCCATGGGTGATACACGAGAAAGGCCGACAGGCAAAACTGGGTAGTACGCTAAACTGCATCGAATGTGGTGATGAGTAATGATATATTTTTGCGATAACTGCTGTCCCATTAACTCCCTCTTCCCGTTTGCGTGAAGGCTGGCCGGTAGCCTGTAGGTAGTAAGGCTTCAGTCATACTGTATATTGGCACTATTTAACCTGAACTCGGGTTAAGCCAAACACGGAAAAAAAAGGAATGACGTAACTATTATTTATGTAATGGTATTTCGAAACCAGTCTTTTTTATCCCGACTTCAGGTTATTTAGATGGACATATAGAGTTGAAGAACAAAGGAAGAAAGTAAGCTAAATTTTATATTATGACCGCACATTTTTGTAAATATCACCCTGATGTAAAAGCAAACTGGCGCTGCGCAGCCTGTCATATTGATTATTGTCTTCAATGTGTTGATGCTAATGGCAGTGATTCTGCTTCCTGCCCTGTGTGCGGTGAAGATATGTCTTTACAGGGTCGCAGTTCGATTCCTCCTTTATGGACTCGAGTTTCAAGTTTTTTTCTTTATCCACTGAATTTTCCACCTTTACTTTTGATGCTGATGCTAGTGGCGCTAAATTTTCTGGTGTCTGAAAAAGTGTTAGGTTTTTTAGTTCAGATATTGATCCTGATGATCTTTACCAAATATGCACATGTGGTTATGAGCTCAGTTGCGCGTGGGCGAATGAAACCGGAACGTCTGCATTGGGTAATGTTTAGTCGGGATCTCGAGATTCCATTTAAATTGTTGTTTGTTGTTTTATGTTATGGACTGTTTAATACGCTGGTGCAAAATCATCTTAACGACAGTGCATTAAATTTAAGTTTACTACTTTCCAGCTTTCTATTTCCCGCCAGCATTATGTTGTTGGTAAGCGAAAAATTTTTCCTCAGAGCAATTAATCCACTGGCTATCGCCAGATTGATTCAAACCGTTGGAATTTCTTATATAATTTTATTTGTATTTCTCGGTCTGTTGGTTACGGGCTTGCTAGCCGCATATAAATTATTGTCAGTCAGCCTTCCCCTGCACCTTTTGTTTTCAGCTATTGCCATGGCGTTGATGTATTTTATTTTAGTGATGTCTTGCATGATGGGGTATGTTCTTTATCAGTTTCATCAGGTGCTGGATTATTCTGACGATGTGATTCAGGATGAGTCATTGCCTCATGAGGGCGGTAGCAATATCGATATTTTATTACAGGAAGGAAAATATAGTGAGGCGGTAAAGTTTTTATCTGAAGAGATTGCAGAAAACCCGAATGATTTTTCCTTGCGTGAGCGTCTGCATCGAATTCTTTGCTCCATCAAAGACAACAAAAATATACAGGTGCATAGTGCTGATTATATTGTCAGACTGCTATTAGTGGGAAAACCCAGTGAGGCAATTCGAGTATATATGGAGTGCCATAAATTGAATCCTGGTTTTAAAATTAAGGGTGCAAAGCATCGGCATGAAATGGGTCGGCTGTTAGTGGGAAGCGGGCAGTCACGAGCCGCACTTTCATTATTGAATGACTTGCACCGGGATTACCCCAGTTATGAGGGTATACCCAGTGCGTATCTATTGGTGGCAAGAATTATGTTTGAATATTTCAGTCATGAAGACAAGGCCAGACGGATACTGGAATATCTGATGCAAAAATACCCTAACAATCCCTCAAGAGAAAAAATTCAGACTTATCTGGGAATGTTGAATAACATTTCTTCGCATTAATTTTTTTGCCTAAATCATGGGTAGAGTTTGTTGAATAGTTTGTGCTTCAGGGCTATTAGAAAAATTCTGAATCAGAAGCTGCTTATAGTGTGCGCTTTTCTCAAAATTACCGGTTTTGTGATGGCGAGTACTCAATAATAATAAGAGCATCGGAATTTTTTCTTCGCCTGGATGTTCATGAATTAAAGCGGAAAGTATTTTCTCGCTGCTTTCAATAAAGCCGGAATGACAGAACCGAATCGCCGTTGAGGCAAGCAGCGAGGCGGGCAAGCTATGTTGTTCCTGAGTGAGTTCACTATATTCTAGAAAGCACCGTTGCTGGTCGCGAATAAGCTGGGTATTATTCTCAGTTAACATTAGCAGGCCTTGGAGATACTGTTGTGCCGAATTCTGGTCCATTCGTGCTTTGGCGATATGAAATAATTTTAAAAGAAGGCGTGAATCATCTGGCTGTTGCGTCAATAGTTGCCCTAGTATGTTGGCGGCTTTATCCAGATTGGATGTTGAGAGTGCTACCATGGCATCTTGATATTTAGCCTCGAAGTTTTGGGCGACCAATTTTTCTTCTTCATCTGGGTGTATATTCAAAGGGCTGTATTTAATAATTAGCCCAATTATAACACCTGCCAGCAGGCCACCAATGTGAGTGATGGTACTGATGCTATTGGGCGCAATAAGATTGTAGGCAAGTTCATATAATAGCCATACCGGCAACATGATAATGGCCGGCGCACGAACATAGTCAAAATAAAATATCAGTGAATAAAAAAAACGAATTTTTCGCATTCCGTAGAGAATGGCATAAAGACCGGCCAACCCGGTAATGGCCCCGGATGCGCCTAGTATCCATTGTCCACTATTAGGGGTGATGGCAATGCTAATAAGGTTGGCGCTGACGCCACAGCTGATAAACACCAGTAACAGTAAACCGCCCCCCAGTGACAACTCCAGGATAAAACCAAATAGCAGCAGGAAAACCATATTGCCTAACAGATGTGAGGCATCGGCATGCAGGAATAGCGAGCTGAATATGTTCAGTGGCTGGTGCAGGTAGGGTTTCAGGGCATAACGATAGCTAAAGATATTTTGCAGACGCTTGTCGAAACCTCTGCGCAGGCCCTGCCAGTGTGCATAGTCAGCATCCTCTGGGGTAATAATCTGCGCTGAAGCCAGCGCTGTCTGATAGTGGCCATTGCGTAGTTGATGCTGATAGAAGGTTTTTTGTTCATTTAGGTTCAGTTCGATTACCGGACCGATGTTCAGGTGGCGGGCATTCGTTTTGTTCAGATATTGAATATAACGGGGTATTTCCAGTTCAGCGAGCCCGGAAGAATAATAATAGCGAAAGGCATCGTCCTCCCGCACTTGATCCTGACCCTGAAAAAAAGCAAAGACAAGAATATTGACGCTTATTAGTAGCAGAGTAACGAGTGGAGGGCTGTGCCAGTCGGGTTTTCGATCCAGGGGTATGAACATCGTGATCTGATTGTCGCTGTGAGTTTAATCAAGCTTAGCGGGAAATTTATGTGTGATAAAGCGCTAATCCAGAAATATGTTTGTTAGCAGATGGTTAAACTGTGAATAATGTCCTGTCGCTCAGGCCGGAAGAAGATTAGATTGCGCAAAAGCAGACTAGCGCGGGATAGTTTGCAATTCTAAACATTCAGGTAAGGATCTTATTGTGAATAAAGAAGCAAAAATTGACGCTGGGCCTGCTCCGCAAGCATTACGAGAAATTGCAGAAGATGCGATTGCTTCACAATTGGCTTTTGGTGAATTGTTGAGTGCAGATGAAAAACGCTATTTGCTGGATCATGGGGTGGTACGAAGTGCTAGAGCGGGTGAAATCATCTGTGAGCAGAATAAATTTGATGGTCGTGTTTATATTCTGGTGATTGGTGAAGTCGAAGTCAGCGAAGGCCGGGGGCGTGACAAAGTGGTGCTGGCTAATCTGTTTCGGGGGGAGATATTTGGTGAAATCTCGGCTTTGTTCAAGCTGCCCCGAATTTCTACGGTGACGGTGATGCGGCCGTCGGTGATGTTGGAATTATCCGGTGATGTGCTGGAAAAACTGATAAATGATCGTTCATTGCTGCGTGATGCGGTTTTGCAACGTTATCATCATCGCATTATTGAAACGGCATTGCGTGCTGTTTCACTGTTCCGGTATTTACCGGCTAAAAACCTGCAGATTCTGGCAGATAATGCGATTTTAAGCAGCTTTTCAGTCAACACTGAAATTGTCAGAGAACATGATAGTGGTGATTCGCTGTATCTTATTATTGCCGGTTCAGCTAGCGTGAGTCGGGAAATTAATGGGGAAATATTGAATATTGCCCTGCTGCGACAGGGTGAGTATTTTGGTGAGTGGTCGGTATTAACCGGTGCACCACGAGCCGCGACGGTTACGGCGTTGTCACAGGTTGAAGTATTGCAGGTGGATTGTCAGCCGTTCCTTCGTTTTATTCAGGACAACCCCCAAGTACGGGATCGGCTCGATCTGGTGGCCTACAATCGCCATGCACAGACTACGCAGCCTGAATGGCATCAGGCTTCAGAAGATGATCTGGATGAAATCGTTGAGGAAATAGAAAATATTATTGATAGAGAACCCCGCTATTGAAATCAGGGCTCCGGTAGTGTAGTTGTGGTGACTGTACTATGATTATAGCTGAATTAAAGCTACTATTAAGCCTTAAACCGGCAGGTTTCAGTTAGTGGCTTTTGAGCCATCGTCACTTTAATTATCGACGTCATTTCAATTATCAACTGGAAGCGTGCTTTTAATCATCTTGTTCTGGGAGTCCGGGGAAATATGCGTCTAAGATTGTTTTCATTTTTAGTGATGGTAATAATGAGTTCATCGGCAATTGCCGATTCTATGACGGCACAACTGAGTAATGATAGTGCCCGTTTTCGTTATAATATGAGTGGTCTGGGGCAGTCATTCGGAAATCTGGAGAGCAGCATAGGATTTCTATATACCGATAACTCGGATTCCAAAAATAGCTATTTACTGGACGTGGGTGCTTTTGTCCGGGGTGAAAGTGTAGAGGCCCCGATTATTGTCTCCATTGGCGGTCGGCTCTATGGTGGTAAGGCACAGGATTATACTGTTTACGCTGTAGGACTCGGAGGCGATGTGCTCATGTTACCGGAAGCCTGGGGTGGCTTTGGTATGGGCGCTTTTTTCATGATTGCACCGGGCGTGGTTTCCTTTGGTGATGCTGATGGCCTGCTAGATTATGGTGCGAGTCTGATTTTTGAAGTTTCACCTCAGGCGACGGTATTACTGGGATATCAGAAGGTTGAAGCAGACATTAAAGCAACTGGTGTGGGTACAATTAGCATCGACAATGGGGCTTTTTTTGGCGTACATGTTAAGTTCTAAACGCTTAAATATGGTAGCCCGATAATGTTCGAGTGATTATCTAAAGGTAAACTGTTTAAACACAGTAAAAAGAACCCGGTCTGAAAATCGGGTTTTTTTACGTCTGTCAGTTGTGAATGATTTGAAAATGGAGAAGGAACACTCCGGCCGAAAAGAGCTTCCGGCCGGGGCGGGGCAACCTTAGAGTGCCATATCTTTCAGTGCCTTGAGAGGCTGAACTTTAACAATATTGCGGGCAGGTTTGGCTTTGAAAATCGTAGGTTCACCGGTGAAGGGGTTAATACCCTTACGAGCGCGTGTTGCCGGTTTACGGACAACCTTGACCTTCATTAAACCGGGTACAGTGAAGACACCGGCGGCATTACGTTTGATGTGACCATTAATAATACTGGACAGTTCATCAAAAACAGCAACCACATCTTTTTTCTTCAATTCAGTGCGTTCAGCGATGGTGGTGAAGAGCATGGTCTTAGTGAAAGGTTCTTTAATTGACTTGATTGTAGGCTTTTTAATGGCCACAACTTTTTTCTTTGCAGTTTTCTTTTTGGCTTTTTTCTTAATGGCCATTGATAGGGCTCCTGAGAATTAGTTGAGTAGATTTGCTTAAAAAATTATGTCTTCCCCGTTAACTGATGGCGAGTATATATCTATTTTTGTAGGATTATCCAGCCCTTTTGCCTAATAGCGGTTAAATATTTTATTACAGTGTGCAGCAAATAACCGGGCTTACTTATTAAAATTGAAATTTTCAATAAGGATATTCTTATGTACCCGGCTTTAATGGGTGCGGCTGATCTTCATTTTTTAGTTGTCGTAAAAATGAGGTTAAAGGCTGGAGAGAGTTTGGCCGATAGAACCTTAGTATCCTCTACGGTGATGTATTATGAAGATGTTTTTCCGGATTATATTTACCGGCTTATGTATGAGTTCATTGATACTCAGTTCAGCGGCACAGGCCAGAATGATTTATGTGAATGACAATCTGCGCGTTGGCGTTCGCTCTGAACCGAGTAATCAGATTGCCCCTTTTAGCGTGGTGGTGACGGGAATGAGACTGGAAGTGTTGGATCAGCAGCCGGGTTACCTGAAAATACGCACTAAAGATAATGCGGTGGGCTGGATTAAAGATATCTATGTGAGTGAGCAGGCTCCCGCCATGATGCGTATTGAGAAAATGAAAGTACGCAATCAGGATCTGAAACAGCAGATACAGGAGCAGGAGGAGACGACTAAAATACTGGAAACTGCAAATCTGGCACTGAATGAGCAAATTGACAGTTTGAAGAAAGATCGTAGTCGCTGGCAGCTTGAGAAGGCGCGTACTGACTATTTGCAGCAGGAGAATATCAACAATCGTTTCTGGTGGTGGATAAGCCTGGCAGGCCTGTTACTGGTTGCGGCGGCATTTACCAGCGGTATGCTCTGGCATCGCCAGCAGGCCATGAAACGCCTGGGCGGTTTACGGGTTTAACTAATTCATTTGTGGCAGGGTAGGGGTGCTGGCAGGTTCGATTTCAATCGAACGGGGCGAGTGAAACGACGGAGGAGAGCTTCGGGCTTGTACGACTGAAGTCGTACCTACAATAAAATAATGCCCTTTCTATTTGCAGCAGAGTGGCTACAGAAATTTGTAACACATAAATTTGTAACACATACTTAATTGGTAACGACTCATGCCTTTGGATCCCCGTTAAGCTCATGCGGGAACGATTAATAGTTACCAATTATTGCTGCAGGCATCAGGCGGTCATGTTTTTAACCATGCCATCGAGTTCCTCTCCACACTGTAAGACCTCATCCATTGCTTCATAGACATTCTCATCGCTGAGTCCCAGCTGGCTACACAGGCTTTCAGAGACTTCATCGGTATCAGCATCGGACATATTGTGTCCTTTAAGAATTTGATCGGCAAGCATCACCAGGCGGACATAGTTTTCATTTTCGCCTGCGTAATCAACTTGGTGGTGGTGCGCGATCACCGCGCTGATTTCTTCAGGCATCTGCCAGAACTGCATTAATTGTTTACCCAGTTCAGTGTGGGTAATACCCAGCAGACGTTGTTCAATCTGGATAACCGGAGTGTCTTTCTTTGCGCTCAGAACTTTGTTGAACCAGAAGTATTCACTTGGAAATAAACAGCCAAGAACCAGATAACCGATATTGTGCATGAGGCCACAGAGATAGGCCAGGCCGGGCTTTACGCCCAGCGACTTGTCCAGTTCGCGTGATAGTCTTTGTACCAGTGAGGCGCTGTAAGTGGCACTTTGCCAGTATGTATCAGCACCCAGTGGACCGTTTTCAGGCAGTTTGAAGCTTTTGGCCATGGCACTACCGAGTGCCATATGCAGGACATTTTCGTAGCCCAGCACTCTAAAAATAGCATCATTCAGGGTTTTCACCTTGCTGCGCTGGGCAAATAGCGCGGAGTTGGCGTAGCGCAATACCTGGGCGGAGAGCGCGGCATCCAGAGAAACCAGATCGACCAGTTGGTCGATATTGGCATCAGGATTATTTCTTAACTCCATGATCTGTAGGGCCATGTCGGGCATGACCGGCAGGCTGTCGATATTTTTCAGCTGTTCACGAATATCCAGCTTGGGTGTGCCGTCTGCCCGCTTAACCGGCGGGGGGGGTGTTTCTTTTTTCTGAGGGCCAGAAATTTTGCAACCGAACAGGGCATGGCGGGATAATGAAGCTGAGTTAATGGCCGGCAGCTGCAGATATTCCGTTCCCGATTCAATACTGACACTAATATGCCCGTTTTCGGATAAAGTTTCATCGAATATAAACTTGAATCCCTTGCTCGCTGGATTAGGAGCCTGCTGCTGAAAATAGCTGTTCAAGGCATCGAGATCCTCGTTGCTGAGAAGGCGAAGTTCGTCTCTGTGCAGGGATGTTTTTAAGGCGGGAAGATTAAGCTGATTGCTAAGAGGGAAGATAGCAACTATAAATCCCTGATCATCTTTTAATAATAGGGCTTTGGCACAGTGATAATCAGCCGGTTCCCTTTTGCCAGATTGGGTTTCAATGGCAAGATAGTCGAGTACGGTATGAAAAACTTTATGTGTGTTCATGACATAAGATCCATTTTTTTAGATCCTGAACCTGCATTGACGACGATATTTCCACGCCTGTCCCTGGTACGAATGACTGGCAAATTCAGGTTATTTTTTTAAATAGTAATGCAACGATTAATACATAATTGTCTAACTGACAGTGGTGTTTTATATCCACAAACAGAGTATCGCAATACTGTGCGTGAGTTTGCAAAAACACATACCCGTTCAGATACAGACCATTTCATATGGATTTAACGGTCAACTATTAATAAACTTTAGCACCTGTCTCCATTTGTATCAATTTTGCCTTGGGCGAGAGAGAAATATGACTCAAAATGAAAAACTTCAACGCCAACACTTAAAATGTTTTGAGCCTCTTGGTGAGCTTTCGGATGCGCGGCTGGATGAATTATTAAGCCTGGTGTATACCGAAAAATTTTCCATGGGAGCAAGCTTATTTCGTGAGGGCGACATTGAAAATCAGACCATGTATCTGCTTTCGGGTGATGTGCAGCTAAGTTCATCCGATGGTCGCATTGATAGCATTGTCCGGCATGCGGATGATCTTGCCCGCCATCCCCTTGATGACAGTCAGCCTCGACAGTCCAGTGGTCTTTGCATTACCCCGGTTAAAGTACTGCGGATTGATAACAGCATCCTGGATTATATGATGATGTGGGATCAGGTCGGGATTTCAGTCGAGCTGGAAAATGAAGGGAAAATTCGGGAACAGGCCGGTCACAATGATGAAAATGATATCGTCGAGCCGGTTATAAGTGAAAAAAAAATGGGTGAGGAAAAAACGGTGATACCTGTAAAACAGCGAGAAAAGGAAGATGAGCTGCCCGATAGTAATCATATTGACAAGAAAGCCGGGAGTGAACAAAAGGATGAGGCCCATGTGGTTGAGGCTCCTGTAGCAGTAACAGATGATCGTGCCTGGATTCGTAAAATGAGCCATATTATGGCATTCAAATCAATGCCGCCGGCCAACATTAAATACTTGCTGGAGAAAATGGAAGCGCATGAGGTGAAGCAGGGGGAGTGTGTCGTTAAGCAAGGTGATGTGGGTGAATATTACTATGTACTGGTGGATGGCAAGGCGCAGGTGACGCGCACGGTAGAGTTAGCCACCTTAATGCCTGGTCGTAGCTTTGGTGAAGAAGCACTCTTGTCCGGCAGTCAACGCAACGCCTCGGTCACGATGCTGGAAGACGGGGTGGTGATGCGGCTAGATAAACGCGACTTTGATGACATGCTTAAAGAACCCATGCTGAATCGTATCGTCCCCTCTGAAGCACGCGCGAAAATAGCCGAGGGGGCTCACTGGCTGGATATCCGCCATGCAAAAGAATTCAATCACAGTCACCTGCCTGATGCGATCAATATTCCCTTGCATGAATTGCGTTTGCGAATCGAAGAGCTGGATAAAGAACAGCCTTATATCTGTTATTGTCGCACCGGACATCGCAGCTCAGCAGCCGCTTTTCTACTGGTACAAAATGGATTCACAGCTACGGTGCTGAGCGGTGGTGTGCAGGTGATGGCGCGGGACTTGATTGTTGACAGCTAGATAAGCGTTGTAAATACCCGTTATTAAGAATAACCGTTCGTCCTGAGCTTGTCGAAGGAAGCTCTTCGGCGTTGCTCAGGAGAGCCTTGCTGGAATGACGGTGGCTGATATTTTTATCCTCAGCCGGGTGGCCAGCGCATAGGCCGCCCGGCTAATAGATGCAAATGAATGTGAAAAACCGTTTGCCCACCATCTGCATTGCAATTCATTAAGGTTCGATAACCCGCTTCAGCAAAGCCCAGATCGGCAGCCAGCGTCTTTGCGGCCAGCATCATTTCTCCGGGTAGGTGACTATTCTCGGTATTCAGATCATTCAAAGTGGCAATATGCTGGCGTGGAATAATAAGAATATGCTGGGGGGCTTGTGGGTGGATATCACGAAATGCCACAACATATTCATTTTCAAAAATAATGTCCGTCTTAATATCACCCGAGGTAATGTTGCAGAATAGGCAACGCATAGTAATCTCCATTATTTTTTTATAAAATGTATAAATCATTGATCTTTACTTTAATTTTGTGGGGTTGCCACCGCCTAACTCCCTCTCTCCTCCGGGGGAAGGGAGCCGTCGTTACAGATCGTTCCATGCTCCTGTGTATTTCTGGAAGCCAAATTAGATAGTATTCGAAAAAAGTACTGTAGGTTGGGCTGAATGGTTTTCATGAAGCCCAACAATGTGCGGCATTCTGTTGGGCTTCGCGTTGCTTTGCCTAACCTACGGGGCTGTGGAGGCACTTATAAAAATAAAGTCAGCACGCCGGTATAGCCATACAGACGCTGTCCGGCAATTTCACCATTGGCATAAAAGCCTACGATGGGGATCTCACCGAACACCTCACTGATCATTTTCATCTCCCGCGCATTGTCGCCAAACAGGTGACGGCCACGTCCCATGCAGGAAATATAAATGCCGCCGCGCGGCGTTGCTGTGCCGATGCGTTTTTTCAATTCATCGAGCATGCGTTGCATGTCACGCACAGCGGCACGACCATCGCGACGACAGAACATGATCGGGGTTTCGGCTTTCATTTGCTCACCGATTGCCAGCATATTATTTTTCGGATCGATGCCGATAATATTGCGCACCATGTAATCGGCCATGTCGCTGCCACGGACCGGGAAGGCGGCAAAAATGTAACCGGCTGCACGATTAATATCTTTGGCCAGCACCTCTCCGATTTCTTCTTTAAACACATCCAGCGCCGGTCTATTATCAATGCTGATAGCCATGTGGCTGTCGCAGTCCGTAAGCATGTGGATTTCGCCGATAGGTGTGCAGCCCTGCGTCAAACCGGTTGCAATAGGAATGTCATCGTTAAAGATGACACCGGAGACCTGACCCTCGGTAATGTCGTCAGCAATTTGGAAAAAAAGCTGGCTTTCCGATGAGGTGATGCCACCTATTAGATAGCCGTTGCACAGGCTTTCCGTTAAGGATTCCAGTACCTGTGGAATCTGACCATTACGTGGATCACCATGAACCAGAGCGATACGCACACCGGCCATTAAATCATCCGGCTTATCGTTGGCAAGATGATGGGTATCTTCCGCATGGTTAAACAGATTAATGCTGCTCTCGGGAAAATCGGCCAGCATCATGACTATGGCCGGTTGTTCGTAATATTCGGTGTTGGTGCAGTTGATTGCTGCACCGACGCTGCCGACCCAGTGTTTAATCGTGGTTTTTTGTTTCAGGCTGCGAAGAATATTGCCAAGATCTTTAGCATAGCCATCGGTCACGTAAACAAAGGCGAGATTGCTATCCGCCATGGCTCCTGTTTGTTGCAGGCAGTCGTCAATGGCTTCCTGCCAGGTCGATTTGTTGCTGTGGCCAAGCTTGAATGAGTTTGTATGTGTCATAGGCTTAAAGAGAGCTTTGCACAAAGCATCTTTTCCGCTATAGCGGCGTTAAAAAGGGTCTCAAAATGTGACCGAAGGAAATGCCTGTGGTGCTCATTTACTACGTGTAAACTGCGCTTTTTCGACCATTTTTGCCTTGCTATAACGAAAAATCTACATCGTGCAAAGTTCTCTTAAAATAAAAATCCGCAAACAAATAACGTGATTCGTCTGCGGATTATGTTATTAGTAGCAGGCCATTCCGCTATTGAAATGACCTGCCAGGGATCAAGCTTTACGCTTGGCTTCAATGAGTTCATGAATGCGGGGACTCAGGATCAGTTCCATCGCAAAGCCCATCTTACCGCCGGGAACTACGAGCGTGTTACGGCGTGACATGAAGGAGTTTGGAATCATGTTTAACAGATAGGGAAAATCCACGCCCTTGGGATCACGGAAGCGAATGACAATAAAGCTTTCATCTGGCGTGGGAATATCACGGGCGATAAAGGGGTTGGAAGTATCCACGGTCGGCACACGCTGGAAATTAATGTCGGTGCAGGAGAATTGCGGGGTGATGAAGTGTACGTAGTCATCCATGCGGCGGAGGATGGTATCGACAATGGCTTCTGCTGAATAACCACGCTGGGCATTATCACGATGAATTTTCTGAATCCATTCAAGGTTAACCAGCGGCACAACGCCGACCAGTAAATCGGTATGGGCGGAAACGTCAACATCACCATCAACGACACCGCCATGCAGACCTTCATAAAAGAGCACGTCAGTATCGTAGTCAATTTCTTCCCAGGCCGTGAATTCACCGGGCTTCTGATTATAAGGGGCGGCTTCTTCCTCGCTGTGAAGATAGTAGCGGCGCTTACATTTACCCGTGTCACCATAGGCTTTGAAGGTATCGGCAAGCAGATCAAAGTGATTGGCTTCGGGGCCGAAGTGGCTCAGCTGTTTGCCTTCTTTGGTAAATTTATCGATTGCAACTTTCATTTCTGCACGGTCATAGCGGTGGTAACTATCGCCTTCAATAATCAGCGGGTTGATTTGCTCGCGGAAGAAAATATGTTCAAACGCATTTTTTACAGTGGTGGTACCGGCACCGGATGAGCCAGTAACTGCAATCACAGGATGTTTTGCAGACATGAATGTCTCCTTAATTTTTAGTAAACAAAGTTTTAATAAATAAAATCTGGATTCTGAAAAATGCGCTAGCGCGATTTCCCTGAGAATTCTGTTGCCGGTGTCAGTCTTTGCTGTACCGGATCGTGTTGCGACGCTCATGCCGCAAACCGCGTATTTTATCGGAATTTGCGTCAGCGTGCTTCTAAATTTACACGCTTATTAACTATTCTTATGCATGCATAAGAATAAGTAGCTGGAATGGATTTCTCGCTGCTTGCTGTGAGCACAGGTAGGCATGGTTGTGGTATTAATCGTTGCATAAGTATTCGCATATATTTTATCCCCTCATCCCAATTCTTTCC
>VAPK010019276.1_pt1 | contig 17912 bp, 14 predicted proteins | sample 3395031 | NCBI WGS metagenome assembly VAPK01 (sample SAMN08290443, study PRJNA428436) | hydrothermal vent metagenome | isolation source: Deep-sea hydrothermal vent chimney 1 | place: Pacific Ocean: Juan De Fuca Ridge
ATTATTGGTGTAATAGGATATTGTTTATCTACCTATACACAAAATATAAAAAGTACCAAGGGAGTTATTCCAATGAACTGGAAGGTCATTGACCACTACAAGGGGATGGCAGGTGTTTTACTCTTTAAAAAAGTTCTAAGTTTAGGTGAGTTTGGTATTGCAATCTCCGGTTCAAAAACTGCTCAAGATCTTTACTCTCTTTTTAAATATCAGCTTAAAGGTAACATCTCTCAATATTATAAGGTACTGGATCTCTTTACAATGATCAAACATTATAAAAGGAAAAGTACAATTAAAACCTTTGGGATGATTGCTGAATTATCACCGAGTTTCCTTAAGAACAATTACTCATCTAAAACTAAACAAAGTGTAAGACTCACACCCTATGACAGCAAATATTTTCCTATTACATCTAACAATCAGGATACATTCCAAAAAGAAATTACAAAAAATTATATCGAATGGCTCATAAGATGTCCTACTGTTAAGACTCTCGCTTATAACATTACAAAAGATTCCGAAGAATATGGCACTTGTATCTTATACATTTACAATAATGGGAAAATAAAATTTGGAAGAATTGTTCACCTACCTTTTTTGGCAAATGACAAACAATTATGGAAAGAGGTAATCATTCAATGCTCCAGAATTCTTAAAGAAAAAGGATGTGCTCTGGTAACAGGGGTTGCTCTAAATGATTTAAATAAAGAAGGATATCAAAAATCAGGTTATATTGAGATCAAAAAACATGCAAAACCTTTATTTATCAAGGATAGTAATAATATTTTAGAATTATTTAATATCGGTAACTGGTTCCTACAATATTCTGAAGGGGATAAAGGGTATAGAAATTTTTAAGTTTTAACATAAAAAATCTTTTTAATAATATTCTTAATATTCTGCCCTATTAATTCCGTAGTCCATGAGAAATAATCATCATGCCATCTTTGGGGATGAAAAGTAAACATTACCTGATCCGGTAACTCTTTATTATTCGAGGCTTTTATAATTTGGTCGGTAGTATGGAAGGTTTGTTTAAAAGATGTTTTTACTTTATCTCTAACACTCACATTGTACCCATCCCATTTCCTACCGGTATCTGTTAAATAATACACCTGATTATAGTTAATATCGTAATAGGGCTCACCAATAATACCAAATTCTTTATAATTATACTTTTCCCATATTTCTTTGTTATCATATTTCGACAATGGGCTACCATGCATGCAAATTGTGTTGACTTTAACTAGTTTTCTAAAACTTTTTAGATGTTGTTTAAACTGATCCATTGCTATATCAACATTACCTTTTGCAGTATCCATTGTTTCATAGTGATAACCTATTTCATGTCCCATTTCGGCAATTTCTAGCACTATTTTTTCATCCCAGCTTTCGGGAACAGCCCGAAAATAATAAGAACCTTTAACCCCCAATTCAAGCTGAATTTTTGCAAATTGTAGAGAGTTTTCGGGTAATAGGTCAACATCATGTCGAAGCAAAATCACCTTCTTAGTTGGTTTTCTTAAAAACTCCTCAAAAGTTTGAAAAGCATATCCCTGCTTTTTTAATGTATGGAGGAGTTTTCTATATTCTTGAATAGTAAAATCCACTTATTTAAATTTCAATTGATAATTAGGATTCTCTTCCATTCTTCTTTTACTTTCCGGATAATTTTCAACAAACCATGTTAAAAATCTCGTAGGATTTATAAAACTATTCTGCATTTCTTTTGATTTACTAATAGACTCCATTTTTAAATTTGGATCTTTTATCAATTCTTTCAAATATTCCATTACGCCCTCCGAAGACTTAAACCATTTAATCAATCCTGCCTCCTGACCAACTTTAATATTACACATTAATGGTAATGAATTAATAAATATTGATTGAGTTCCCAATTGAGCACTTTCTGATGCCATAGTTGCGCTCTCACCAACAAAGAGAGTTGCCTTATATAAGGCATCATGCATTTTATCTGGTGGAATATTGATTCTATATTTTTTAAACTCTTCTCCCAATTCTTCCTCTGAAGAAATAAAAACCGTAAATTTTGTTTCCAAGAGCTTGATCAAATCCCTTTTTAAACTATTACTTATACCTGAATGTCCTACATCATGATGAGCATTCCAGGATACAAATCTTAATATCACATATTCTTCATCTTCTTTAAGTATTAGAATCTTTTTTATTTCAACATCTGGTTTAAATAAATCCTGATTCAAATACAAACCTTCAACAACATTATCAAATCTCACTTGCTTTTTACCTAAATCATTTTGAAAACTAGACGGAGTTAAAATACTATTTGTAAAAGGGTATGTCAATATTGAGTGCACATTATCTTCATGCTCTGTATCATTAACTGCAATATGAGGTTTCCCTAAAAGATACGCAACTTGTGCAGCATAATGGGACGAAAAACTTAAGAATATATCTGGCTTATGCTTTAAAGAAACCTTTAATAAAAAAAAATCTGTTCTGATTAAATCAAATAGTTTTCCTAAAATCGTATTTTTCCCTTTACCTCTGTCATAATATGATATATTATAACTCTTTAATAAATCAAAAACAAATTCTCTATTTCTTGCTGTAACCACAATAGAGTGCCCATTATCCTCTAAGTTTTTAATTGTATTCCTAAAATAATGAACATGTGCCGGATGGCCAATATCTATCAAAACTTTCATCTATAATTTACTTTTTCCCACTAGATTTAACTTTCATAACCCTTTTAAACTCAAATACACGAGGCACCTTATACAATATAAGTTTTTTCTTACATTGGATTAGAATTTGATTTTTTATCTTTTCTCTTTCTTCAAAATGGTTAATTACAATGACTGCTTTTAAAGCTTCCCCCTGAACTTCATCATAGATTCCTTTTATGGTACAATCCACAACATTTTGCACGGATAAAATCACCTCTTCAATCTCTTTTGGACTCACTCTCTTTCCTCCTACCTTAATGATCTCCTTTTCACGAGCTACAATGGTAATAAATCCATCTTTATCTTTTTTTGCCAGATCTCCAGTATATAACCATTCATTTTTTATTGCAATATTTGTTCCTTTTGAATCCTTGTAATAGCCTTTCATGATATTACCCCCTTTGGCAACGATCTCACCAACTTCATCCTTTGCAACTTCACGCCCCTCGTGGTCAACAACTTTTAATTCAACTCCTGGAATACCTTTGCCAATGGATCCTAACTTTTTTAAAACCAGATCAGGTGACAAAAAGGATAATCTGGCCGTTGCTTCTGTTTGCCCATACATCACAACGAAATCAGTATTTGGAAAATTGTCTATAAACTCCTTAATAAAAACATTATGCAATTTTCCTCCTGCCTGTGTGATATATCTAAGATCAGGGAAATCATTTTCCTTAAATGATTTTGACTTTTTTAATAACATTTGATAATGACTTGGAACTCCCGAAAATCCGGTACATTTATATTTTTTCAAATCATTAATCACAGTCCCTAAGAACATAAAGGTATTATTTAAAACTATCTGACCTCCAACTTTTAAATGGGTATGTAAAAGTGATAAACCAAAACAATAATAAAAAGGTAAAACAACTAACTGTATATCATTTGACGTTAACTCTAAATACTCAATAATTGAATCCGTATTGGAGATCAAATTTTGATGACTTAGCATTACTCCTTTTGGCTTTCCTGTTGAACCAGAAGTAAATATAATTTGAGCTGTTTGCTGACTATCAAAATCATACTCAAAATTTTCTACAGACTGGCTCTTAATTAATTCCTCAAAAGTGTTATCGTCAATTATCGTATCAAAACCTCCCAGATCCAGTTTTAAGGTCAGTTTTTTATCCAAAAAAACTGTTTTACTTTCAGACAGATCTTTTATAAAACTAAAATTATCTTTTTCAATAGAAAAATCTAGTGGGACACATACATTACCCGACTTCATAATCCCCAGATATACCGTAATAAAAAAAACTGAATTTTGTTTGATCAAAATTATATTCTGATCCGTTCCAACTTTTTCCGTCAAAAAAGAAGCTACTCTTAAACTATTCTTATATAGATCCTGATAAGAAATAGTTTCCTGATTTCCAATGATAAAATCCTTATTCAGATCTTTTGTATCCTTAAAAAAGTAATCAAATACGTTCATGGTTAAATGGCTAAAGGCAATAGGCCTTATGCAATATGCTTTTTATGGTTATTCATATACTAAATGATTCTAATAACTGTGCAAATTATTTCATTTTTGAAAACTGTTTACATGGATTGGATGGATTTCGCTATCACATTTTGTATGGTTGCGTTACTGAATAGTGTGGTCCTTGGGCATCTTGATAAAATCCTTTGTGTAAACTTTATATTTGTAAAGTTATATTTAAAGAGAAAATATAGAAGTTTCTCAACGGGAATTTTAAATTATTATCAGCAATCAAGCATATAAAGTAATAATTCTACATTATTCCAAAACAGAACCTTTTATATATAGAGATGAACTTTGATATTAGACTTTCATTGTCCTTTACTATCAGTTTTCATCTCAATACTCTTTTCTCCATACTCAAGACTATTTAAAATATCGGTTTCATCCTTAAATATTCCGTGGTTTTCTTTTTTCTTTCAAAATTCTTAAAGATATTCTCAATCTCAAGGGTAGATTTATCCATTACTTCTCCAACTTCATCAGCAGGATAACCATTTTCCCATCCATACCAGATCAGATCCATGGTTTCAAAAGGCATCTGATAAAAGAAATCTTCCTGAGTTTGTTCTGCCGTATAGGTATCTGTTGTAGGTGTACGATCAATAATTTCCTGAGGAACACCTAAATATTTCGCTAATTGATAAACCTGTGTTTTATATAGATGTCCAATTGGCATTACATCAGCTCCCCCATCACCATACTTAACAAAGAATCCCTGTTCTACTTCGTGCTTATTTGGCGTTCCGATAACAGCATAATGCAATCGTTCTGCATGATAATAAAGCATGGTCATTCTGCTTCGTTGTTTAAAATTGGTAGCTGCAACAATTTGTAAATATTCTTTAACAGGTAAGATTTTACTCATCCTCTCTCCATTAGGCTTAATCACAGTAATCGACGAAATTGCAGGCATATTCTGACCAATATTCTGTTTGATCTCAATTTTTGCTTTATCTACCTTAGGATCAAAATCAGTGATAACCCTTGCAATGGCTTCATCTCTTCTTTGATAGCAACCAAAACCATCTAATGCACCAGTAATATTTTCGACAAAAGATTCCACATTAAATGTATTCGCCAAATCTCTTGCAAGCATTTCACTGTCTCCACTAGAATCCTGCTCTGGTAACATAATACCGGTTACCCTCTTGCTACCAAATGCTTTGGCTGATAATGCTAATACTACGGAAGAATCAATGCCCCCGCTAATTCCAACTATCGCACCCATTCGATTAAGATTTCGTGTAACATCAGATTTTAATTTACTAATTATTGCATCACTTACGGATTCGATATCTTCTATATGAAGTATATCTTTTGAAAATGGTTTTTTTATTTTTATATTCATTATAAATATTATTTTAGAATTTATTATAGAACACCGATGACATGGATTGGCTAATTCACTTTTACTTTTCAAAGTAAAAGTGAATAGGCTTTAGTTAATTTTAAATCACTATTTTTTTCACGCAAAGACTGCAAAGTATTCAAAAATTCCACAAAGAATTTTTGAATTTAAAATATATATTAACTACTCTGTACTCATTACTTTCTTCCTATCTTGAATATTAAATTTTTAATTTTGAATCATTCAATCACTACTTTATCCAACACTACCAGATCTTTTTCTTTGATTTCTGGTATATTTCTTTTTACAAACAGATCATACAAAATTTGAGTAGATAAAATCCCGGTCAATGCCATATTATCTACTTCAGAAACCTGCTTATTCTTTTTCATTTTCTGAAGCAATAGTGCTACATGATCAGGATTAAAGATACCTGCAGATATGATCTTTTCTTCTGAAAGAAGTTCTGCTACTTCTTCCGGCAAGTGATCTGAAATAAAAACACTCTTGATTGGAGCTCTATATGCCTGCTTAGATCTGTTTAAAATGGATTCTGGCAATCTTCCTTTCATCATTTTCTTTAACAGATATTTCTCATTCAATCCATTGAGTTTAAGATCAGGAGATAACTGCATACAGAATTCAATCACCCTGTGATCTAAAAAAGGATACCTACCTTCAATTGAATTTGCCATTGCCATTCGGTCTCCCTGTGAAGACAATAAATAACCCGACATAAACAAGTTCAATTCTATCCACTGTGCCTTGGTTAACGAATCAAGTCCATCCAGTTTTTCTCCAATTTCATTCTCAAATAAACTTATTGGATCATACTCTTCAACCTCTTTCTTATAATCCTCAGACAGGTAATTCTTTATTCTTGAAGTATTATTCCATCTTAACAGATGTGAATACACAGGAGATTCTGTTTCTTTTAGTTTATAACCAAAGAACATTTTTAAAACATTACTACTGGCATTATTCATTTGAGGCAAATAAGGATATAATTTTTTAAGCAATAAAGGTCTGTATTTTGAATCGGGATCTTTTGCCCAAAATCTACGGATCTTAGTTTCCTTAAAGATATTATAACCTCCCAGTAATTCATCCGCACCTTCACCCGTGATCACAACCTTAATATGATGATCTTTTACATTTTTAGCCAAAAGACTCATGGGAGTTGGAGCTGTTCGTAATAATGGAGCTTCCGTATGCCATATGACGTCTTTAAAATTTTCTGCTATTTCCTGTGGATTAATTTCAATACTTGCATGTTCTGTTTTAAAATATTTCACTGCAGTATTCTGATAAGAAGATTCATCAAAATCTTTTTCTGAAAATCCGATAGAAAAGGTTTTAAGATTCTTAGGTGATATCTTTTTTATAAAAGATGTTGTTACACTTGAATCCAAACCACCACTTAAATAAGCCGCAACCGGAACATCTGCTCTCAATCTAAGTTTAACAGCATCAGAGAAGATCGCTTCAAGATCTTTGGTTGCAGACTCAATATTGTTGTATTTATAATCACCTTGTTTAGGCGTTGGTAGTTCCCAATACCGGGTAATTTTCTTTCCTTTGGAATTTAGCTTGATAAAAGTACCAGGAGGCACTTCAAATATTCCTTCAAAAGCGGTATTCGGACTTAAAGCTGTCCAAAATGTAAAATATTCTGCAAGAGCTTTAGCCGAGATTTTAGGTTTTACTCCCGAAAATTCTATTAAAGATTTTATCTCGGAGGCAAAAACAAAGGTTTCATCTACTTCCGTGTAATATAAAGGTCTTATACCCACCCTGTCTCTTGCCAGAAACAATTCCTCTTTATTTTTATCCCAGATTGCTATAGCGAATTGTCCGTTTAATCTTGTAAGGGCTTCAACACCATATTCTTCATATAATTTTAGAACAACTTCTGTATCACTACTTGTTTCAAAAGTGTATCCCTTTTCTATAAGCTCTTCTTTTAACTCTATATAATTAAAGACCTCACCGTTAAAAACGATCCAAAAATTCTTATCAGAACTACTTATCGGCATTGTACCGGAAGCAAGATCAATGATACTCAAACGAACACTTCCCAAAGCTACTTTATCTGAAACATAGATACCACTTTCATCCGGACCACGATGTTTGATACGTGTAAGCATTCGCTTTAGTTTATCAACCGGGTCTTCTTTAGGTAAATTTGGATAAAATCCGACTATTCCACACATGATGTGTTTATTTGTTTATACGTTTAATTGTAACTATTATATTGTTAATTGACAATTCTCTTTCCGCATACTACAGACCATAATTTTTATGCAGTTTGCAATAGATAATTCTAAATCTTGAACACCATTATAAGGACATAGTTCAAAGTCATCCTGAACTTGCTGAACACGATTTACACTGATTTATACAAATCTGTCAAATCATAAAACCATCAACCTATAACTGACAACCGACTACCAATAACTAAAACACCTTAGCATTCAAAACTAAAAACTTATACTTTTTGACTTTCAACTTTCGACTTTCGACTTCAATTTTTCCTCCACAAAATCAGCAATACTATTTACCGATTCGAAATTCTTTGGATTCAATTCTTCATCTTCTACTTCTACATCAAATTTTTCTTTAAGAAATTCGATCAGGAATAATAAACCCATAGAGTCTAAAAGTCCCGAATCAAAGATCATTGTATCCTCTTTGATTTTTTTTGCATCTTCTAGAGATGCTTCCATAATGTAATTTTTGATTTCTTTTTTAATTTCCATAACTGTATTTAATTTAAGGGGATTTATGTTTTTTATTTGTTTAAAACAGATTTATATACTTCAATAATTTTATCAGCAATAATACTTGACTCTAGATGTTCGATATTTTCCCTCCCATTAGTTCTTTTCCCAAAATCAAGTGCTTTTTGTATCTTTTTAGCTACATCTTCCGGTTCAAACGTAGTTATAAAACAGCCGTTAGTACTCCCAATTACATCTTTTACATCACCCACATCTGTAGATACTATTGGAATGTTACATGCCATAGCTTCTTTGATTACATTTGGGGAACCTTCCCAAAGACTTGTTAAAAGAATAACATCTGATGCATTATAATAATTAACCATTTCTTCATTTGATATATTATCAAGAAAATGAAACTCTATATTTCTATAATTTACTCTTTCAAAGGAATTCTCTGCCAACCGAAAATTTTTCTCAGGTCTTTTGGGATTTGCAGCAAATAAAATATGTTTTTTATAAAGATCCCAACCTAAATATTTAACAGCCTTTTTTACAGAAACTGGCTTAAACTTTTGAAGATCTACTCCATTAGGAATTATTTCCATATTCTTTAAATCTAACTTGTTTTTCATATCCTTAGATTTAACTATTACTCTCTTCCAGAATATCCGGTTAAAGATTCTGATTATCCTATAGAAAGACCTTCCAGAATTTATATCTGAACCCATTAAAGAAACTACTAATGGTGAAATACCTGAGAGCGTTGTTGCAAAGGCTGAAAGAGAATAGTGTACATGAATTATATCATATTTTTCTTTTCCAATATTTCTTATTAGAGGAATATTCTTTAAATATCCTTTTATTCCTTTCCCCTTAATTGTAAAAAAATCAATCTCTATACCTTTTCTTTTTAAAGAAGCTCCCTGATTTTTAATAATAGGTGAAATACCTTCCTTAGAATTTCCACTACTGACAAACAACACCCTCATTTACCTTTTTTTTTGGAATTCCTTATAAACTGAATTAAAACTATTAATCATCTTATTAATAGTGAATTTTCTCAATACAACCTTATTAGCATTTTCACCCATTTCCAATCTTATATCTTGATTATCAATTAAGTAATATATTTTATCAGCCAATTCTTTTTCTGAGTGTTCTTTAATCAAATATCCAGAAAGACCATTCTTTAATATTTCTGATGTACCTCCTCCTGATGTAGCTATTACAGGCTTCTTTAATGCACAAAACTCAAGAATTGCATTTGAAATACCCTCTCCATGTTTTCCATGTGTTAAAAGAACTCCTATGTCGCAAACATTCATAATCGATTCAACTTTTAATTGTTTCCCTAAAAAAAGAATTTTATCAAGATTATTTTTTCGAACACTTGTTTTAAATACTTCAAAATCTCCTGCACCAACACACAAGAATGAAATATCATTTCGTTCCTCTAAAATATGATTAGCCGCTTTAATAAAAGTTTTGTAGTCTTTCTTTTCGGAGAATGAAGCTATCATGGCAACAACATATTTTGTACAAATCCCTAATTTATCTCTAACAGATTTAGCACTTTCAAGATTTCCAACCCTGCTAAAATCAAAACCATTATAAATTACCATACTTTTATTCTTGGGAGCATGATAGGCTTTTAAACCAGCATAGGTATTAGAAATAATCTTATCTGAAAATGGAAAAGTTACCCTATAACTGAGAATTGAATATCCAGTTTGCTTGGTTGAATTGGTTATTTGATTATTAATCATGGGTATCTTTAAGAACAGCTTACTTGGCAAAGCATAAATCGCAGTTAAATTACTCCACACATGAATAATATCCGGTTTGAATCTCTTTGAAATATTATAAAATTTATAGAAAACACTTGGATCTTTTTTTAGTCCTTGTTTCCTTACTGCATAATAAATATCGGTCTTTGTAGAAAAAATATCTTTATAATGAATATTATTCCTTGTCAAAACAATACCTAATTCGTAGTTTGAATCTTTAGAAATCCCTTTGATTAATTCAACCAACCTTCTTTCTTTACCACCGGAATGAAGACTTTCTATAAAAAAAAGGATTTTCATTATTATTTTCTTAGTTTACTTAATATTTCTCGCCTTCTAACTTCAGGGGTTTTCCCAAAAACATAAATTGCTTTTAATAAAATATTCTTTTTATATTCATCTACGCTTTTAATTACTTTAGCTGGCACACCAGCAACAACACAATTATCAGGAATATCTTTTGTAACAATTGAACCAGCAGCAATAACTACATTATTACCAACCCTTATACCTGGCATAAAAATAGTTCGTGCTCCAATAAAAACATTATTTCCAATAATAATTTTCCCAAACACATTTATCCCTTGAATTTCTCTTCTAAAAATCCCAACACCACCATCATGTGTTATAAAAGTTACATCTTGTGTAATTGTTACATCATCACCTACCTCTATTAAGAATGATTCTGTTCCCCAAACAGGTTTACCTGTAAAACGAACATTATTACCAATCTTGACTCCATAATACTTTCTGTATATTTGAGCCCTGATCTTAGATCCACCAACACTCTCTATTAATTTTAAAATATTTTTCTTTATAAAATTCATATAAAAAAGCGTCTTGAATTTTTTCTAACTTGGTTTTCCCATAAAAATAATATTCTTGACATCAATCTTTTGATTTATTTAGAACATTGATTAAAAAGTTATTTATTTGATAAGAATAATTATTTTTATCAAAATATTTTAATCCTGTTATATATCCTTTTAACCCTATATTAGTAGCTTTTTTTGGATTATCTATAACAAATTTCATTGCTTTTGAAAACTCTTCTTTATTATTTTTTTTAGCAATGATCGCATTTTCTTTGTCTTTAAAATAAAACATAATTTCTCCAAAATTGGTAGTAATTATAGGGTTCTTTGATGCTAAATATTCTGAAATTTTTTGAGGAAACCTGGCTTTGTCCTGTATATTATCTCTTAATGGTATTAATAATGCCTTGGCATTACAATATAGATCAATAAGCACTTCATACTCTAAATTTGAGAAAATTCTAATCGATTTTTTCTTTATTGATTTACTTATACGATCAGAAATACTATTAATATTTCCACTCAAAACCAAATATAGCTTAAATTCATTATTCCTTATTTGTTCAAATGATTGAATTATCAATTCAATAACATCATAATACCCAATACTTCCAACATATAAAAAATATTTTTCACTTTTAATTCTATTTCTCTCAAATAAATGAAAATCAACCAATGGTGGTATTTTAATGTAATTTATATTCTCAGATCTCTCTTTTAATTTATCGACTAAAAAATTACTTATAGGAATAACACCATCACTGAAAAAAGTCAAATACTTATCAAAAAGTCTGTCATTATACCTTACAAAAAAACCTTCTCTACTTTCGAAAGCTGATCTATATTCTACATAATGAACGATAAGGGGATATTTATATATTTTTGAAAAAAGACTGTAATAGAGTAATTCAGTAAATTTGCCAGTTGGATAAAAGATCATTAAATCAATTTTACTTTTAATTGATTTTCTATGGATCAATCTTAATTCATTAATTCTACCCATAAAATTATTTAACCTCCTCTTTAAAAATGAAACTGGCTTAACAGGATTTAAAGGTGTAAATTCAAAATCGATACCATTATAGCTTCCTAAATTATGAATCCTACCCTTAATAAGACTCTTATCAACTGCTCTATTATTTATTACAAAAACTCTAAATCCAATTTTATTAATTATGGTATATAAAGCATTACATCGGTTAATCGATGCATTAATTGCATATGGAAAACCAGAAACTCCGACATGAACTACTTGTATTTTTTCAGTTTTCAAAAAATATTAAATTTTACTATTTAGTGGTTAAAACTTCGTTTATTTAAAATAATCAAAAAATATATTCTTTTCAAGAAATATTTTATAATTGTTTTTTAACCATTTTTCATCTCTATCCCACCATTTAATCTTTAAAAGTTTATCAATTTCTTCATTATCAAATCTCTTTTTTATATGTTTTGCCGGAACACCACCTACAATACTATAAGATTCAATGTCTTTTGTAACAATTGCTCCAGCAGCTATAACAGCTCCATCTTCAATTTTAATATTATCCATAATAATTACATTACTACCTATCCACACATCATTTCCTATATTAATCTCACCATATTCTGTAAAATACATTTTATCTGCAAAAGTTTTAAAAACTTTATTATTAGAATAAAAAGCTGGATGAGTTGAAATTAAATCTGTTGGATGAATTCCCATACCAATCTTTACTTCAGGACCAATGGAGCAAAATTTACCAATTTTTGCCCTATTTATAATGGCTTTAGAATTCACATAGCTATGATCTCCTAGATATGAATTATTTAATGTTACTTTATTCCCCAAAGAAACATACATTCCAAGATCAGAATTATTAATTGAAACTCCTAAACCAAGTGAAATTTCTTTTCTCCTATGCTTCTTAAGAAGATTCTTTCTTTTGTACTCAAGATAGAATGCATAAGGATTGAATAGCTTTAAGCCTATCTTTTTTACTGATTCCATATGCCATTTGCTTTATTATTTATAATTTTATAATATTGATATGGGGCAATCAAAGGAGAATAAAAATTAGCTAAAATTGATGCAATCACAACACTTTCGATACCCCATTTCAACTCTTTTATTAAAAAAAAAGAAATTGGGATAAAAAGAAAAGCACCTAATAGTAGAGAATACATTTGAACTTTTATTTTACCTACACCATTAATAAAAGTATTAAAAATATTTCCAAATGTAAATAATAAAAAATAGACCATTAAGGCTACCTTTAATTTAAACGATATTGGTATATCAACCATTTGTTCTTTTCCAATCCAAAAGTTAAAAAAAGGTACAGAAATGAAAAGTAATATGACTCCCAGAAAAATAAATCCCACCCAAATTTTAAACATATTATTAACAGTCCTTTTTATCCATAGAATATCTTTTTTGACCCAGGCTTCTGTATATGCCGCCCAGAAAGGTGTAACGATAATATTGAAAAGCATACTTATTACTGAGAATAATTTATATCCAATGTTATAGGAAGTCACCTCTGAAGGGCCAAAAAATTGTGCAATTATAATATTTGAAGACTGAAACATGATCAATGCTGAAATTTGAATAATAAAAAATTTAACACCAAGAGTAAATAAATCTCTGGAATAGCTAAATTCCACATATTTCATTGAAGGCGCAATTTTTTTATAATCCGTTTGGTAAAAATAGATCGAAGCTATAATTAATACTAAAACAGGTATTAAACTTAAAGTCCAGCCCAGTAAAACCAAAGAACCATCAGTTGTTTTAGTTAATATAAAAACAATAATTAACACAAGAAGATTACCAATAGGGCCAAAACTATTTGCAACTGCAGGTCTTTGATCGGCATATAAAACAATTCCAATAAGCTTTAAAACAAATCTTAAAAAGAAGAATCCAAAAACAATTGAGGATAGGATAGTTAATTCACTGATCATTTCTTTTGGAGTATTTAAAATCAAAGTCCAGTCAATAAAAAAATTTGCTATAAAGAATATCAATGAAACTACTCCGATCACTATTGTCAAAATTGCATACGTTGTACTCACATAAATCCTACCCAGATGATAATCTCTTTTCGCCAAAGATTCTGCCAACTTATTTTTTAACCCATTGCCCAAACCAATTTCAAAAAAGGTAAACCAGATCAAAAAAGACGTTAGTGTCAACCATATCCCATATTCGGTTTTATCGAGATATCTTAATGTTATACGAATAAGTAAAAAACCAATAATTATACTGATCCCCTTAATAAAAAATGAAGCCAGGATATTTTTCTTAGCCTTGACAGTCCTTTTGTTCCCTTTAAAAAAATTGACAATAAAACTATGCAATATACTTCCTGTTTAACTGTTCATAGTTTTTTTTATGGTATACATCTACAAATAAAGCTAATATCAGTCCCATCTCAAAAACTGAAAAAGTTACTAAAGTAAAATTTGCTATAACTAGTCCTAAAAACCCCAAAAAAGACGCCCAATAATTAGTTAATTTGGCATGTATATATAGCCTCTTTAGTAATAAGAAAAGAAATATGATAAAAAAACTAGCTCCAAAAACCCCATAAATATAAAGCAATTTTATATAACCAACATGAATCTGAGAAGACCTACCTTTTAAAACACTTCTTAATTTATAATCATTTTTACCAGTTCCACCCATACCATATTTAATATTACCAACACCAAAGATTGGATGTTCCCAATACAATTCATTAAAAGCTTTAATTGCTAAAATCCTTGTACCTGCAGATGTCTGAGATATATTTGCTTTATCACTTTCCAAAATTCTTTCTTTTACAATCCCACTAACATTAACACCTATAAATTCTAGTGATATAAAACTCATTAAAATGATCACAGGAAGAATAATTGTATATCTTAAAAAAAAACCTGCTTTTATTTTTTGATTCATATATGTTAATACTAACACTAATAAAGTATTTAACATAATCCACCGAGCTTTACTCAAAAAAGCAAACATAAATCCTGCAATAATCCATATAAAAACTTTCTTTTTTTTGATACTACTCTCAACAATAATGAGATATAGAGGAACAAATGCAAATCCAACTTTAATAAATCCTCCGATCCAGGAATAAATTGAAACTAATCTATTCTTATCTATTCCTTGATCTGTAACAAATCTAAGAGCACTTATGTTTTGATTTACAAAAAAAGTACTATCAACTACTTGTTGTATAATTATTACAAAAATTGCTAAAATAAGTATCACTTTACTTATTTCTATTATTTTTATAAAAAACCTCTTAGGTATCATTAGATTCTCAATGATAAACATCATATTAAATCCTCCAATATAAGGATTAGAAAAAAGATACATTAGTTTAAATTCTCTATTTAATTGAATTAAATTAGAATAAAAAACATAAAAAACAAAGAATAAATAGAAAAGTAAATATTTTGGAAAACGTATTTTTTTATTTCTATCTCTAAAGACAAACACCAAAAACACACCTACAAAGGACATAAGCTGCATAATTCTATTAAAATCAATATTTAAGAATTTTACTGTAAAAAATGCAACAAAAGGAGCTACCGAAAAAACTAATATTAAAAATCTATTATATTTTTGAACAAAAGTATTCAAATCTTAACCTCGATAAAATGGGTGTTTTGTTAAAGGCAATTTTACTAATGGATGATATTCCCCTTTTAAAGGTGAAAGCTCCATGGTTCGAATATTATGAACAATATTGATCGATTGTTTTGCTTCCTCTAATCCAAAACCTTTTCCTTCTATAATATTTTGATAACTCTGTGTATGCAGATCAAAAAAGCCATCACTAAACTCTACCTCATTTCCATCTACTGTAATCGAACGATAAGTTCTTTGTCCTTTTTTCTTAATCTCTTCAGGCAATACCTGATCATTTATAGATAAAAACCATCTCACCCTTGCCTTTTTAAATTCTAAATATCCAGCTGCACGATCATGCGTATGCAAATGAACCTTATTCATTGTAAGGTCACCAAATACCCAGACCAACATATCAAAAAAGTGGATTCCTATATTGGTTGCTATACCACCTGATTTTGTAATGTCTCCTTTCCAGGAAGTATAATACCAATTCCCTCTGGAAGTAAGATAGGTAAGGTCTACATCATATACCTTATCTTTTGGACCCTTATCAATTTTCTTTTTTAAAGCGATGATACTCGGGTGTAATCTCAATTGTAAAATAGTATTCACCTTTTTGTTGTACTCCTTCTGAATATCCTCTAAAGCATCTATATTCCAAGGATTTAAAACCAAAGGCTTTTCACATATCGCATTGGCTCCGCTACGTAAAGCCATTCGAATATGGGAATCGTGTAAATAATTAGGAGTACAGATACTTATATAATCTAAGCTGATATTTTTTTTACGTTTTAATTTTTCTATATGGCGATCAAAACGTTCAAATTCAACAAAAAAAGATGCATTCGGAAAATACGAATCCATAATTCCAACACTGTCAAATTTATCTAAGGCAACTAACAGATTATTGCCTGTATCTTTAATTGCTCTTAAATGCCTTACAGCAACATAACCTGCTACTCCAATCATTGCAAAATTTTTCATAATAATATCTTTATCCTTTTTACTTTAAACTTGATACGGCTTCGCCCCTATCAGTCCCAAAATATTCCTGACAATTTCACTAAATGATCCTATCTTCTAATCAGGTTTCCTATCCTAAATCACTAAAAACTAATGAATTTAAAAAATATTTCCATCTATTTAAATTCAATCTCAACAATCATACAATACAAATAATATTAAACGAGCCAAAACTAGAAAAAGTATTTCCTGTCTTTATATAAATTCCTCTAAATTTTAAGTGATACAAATGGACAATTCCAAATAAATTCGCATGAATTTACCTTTTTGAATTCTAAATTTAATACTCTTACAAGAGCACAAATTGAATACCAATACCAATCAAGAGGGGTTGATGTAATGGACATTTCTTAAGCTATTTCTTTTTCTTTGAACAGGTCAAATATAAATATTTATTTACACTTAATTCTATTATATTGATAATACTATTTTATTTAACGTATTTAAATATTAATAATTGTGATTCTGTACCAAATAAAAAAAGATCAAAGTAAATACTTTGATCTTTTTGATAGCTTTAGCTAGATTCACCTACTTCGCCATAAAAGTAGATTCGAGCTAATGAATTACTAAATACTCAATAAAGTATTTTGTAATCTGAGTTTCATTAATATAGTAATATTCTTTTTGTTTTATGATAGTCGGAATTAAACATCCTAACAATATAAACCCCTTTACTCAAATTAGACAGATCAACTGTTCTGTATGCAACTTTATTATTGGTCTGAACCACATCCGAATAAACGATACTTCCATTCATACTATAAATGTTTAGATTTAAGCTGTCATAGTCGTTATCTGCTTTTATATTAAAAGTTCCTGTAGTAGGGTTTGGATAAACATTCATCTCTTCCTGCTTTGTACCATCACTTATAGCAGAACAGTTTTCAACAGTTATAATTACTACATCTGAATTGGTAACACCTCCTCTTGTTGCAGTTACCGTATAGCTTGTTGTCCTTGTAGGATTCACATAAATACTTTGTGTTGTTTCTCCTGTACTCCAAATATAGGTTTTTCCCCCACTTGCTGTTAGTTTAATATTATCACCCAAACAAATCGTTTGATCTTCCCCAGCATTCGCTTTTGCCGGTGGCGGACTCGTATCTTTTTTGTTTACAGTTACCTGAACCGTATCCGTATCTTCACAACCATTTTTATAAGCAGTTAATGTATAGCTCTGTGTATCCTGTGGACTCACTGCAATACTTTTAGTTGTTGCACCGGTACTCCATACATAAGAATCTCCTCCACTTGCTGTCAATGTCACACTCTCTCCTTCATACATTTCTTTATCAGCTCCTGCATTTGCTGTCACATTATTTACCGTTACCTGTACACTGTCACTATCCGAAGCTGACCCTTCTGATACAGTTACCGAATAAGTTGTAGTTTCTGTTGGGTTTACCG
>VAPK010898825.1_pt1 | contig 17912 bp, 15 predicted proteins | sample 3395031 | NCBI WGS metagenome assembly VAPK01 (sample SAMN08290443, study PRJNA428436) | hydrothermal vent metagenome | isolation source: Deep-sea hydrothermal vent chimney 1 | place: Pacific Ocean: Juan De Fuca Ridge
AAACTATTAACAGAATTAGATTTTAAGTTGGTTGCTACGCGCGGAACAGCAAGATCTATTATAGAAGCTGGTTTTAGCTGTGGTATAATTAATAAAGTTAGTGAAGGGCGTCCTCATATTGTTGATCTTGTTAAAAATGAAGAAGTTAACTTGATTGTAAATACAACAGAAGGTAAAAAAGCGATCGAAGATTCTTTCGAAATTCGTCGTGAAGCTCTTCAAAATAAAGTGACTTATGCAACAACCATTACGGGGGCATGGGCACTTTGCCAAGCAATGATGTATGAAGATAAAGAACAAGTTTATAAACTTCAAGATCTTCACTAGAGAGGCTAATCATGGATAGAGCACCTGTTACAAGTAAAGGCGCAGAGCGTTTAAAAGAAGAGTTGAATGAATTAAAAACTGTCACTCGCCCTCGAATTGTAGAAGCAATTGCGACTGCGCGTGAGCATGGGGATTTAAAAGAGAATGCAGAGTATCATGCAGCAAGAGAGCAGCAGAGCTTTGCAGAAGGACGTATTCAAGAACTTGAAGCAGTTTTGTCTACAGCACAAATCATTGATATTACCGATCTCGGTGTAGAAGGTCGAATCGTTTTTGGTGCAACCGTAGAACTTGAAGACCTTGATACAGAAGAAAAAGTAACTTACCAAATTGTTGGTGATATAGAAGCTGATATTAAAAGAAAACTGATCGCTGTTTCTTCACCTATTGCACGTGCAATGATTGGTAAGGAAGAAGGTGATGTTGCGACTGTAAATGCACCTGCAGGCATTCGTGAATATGAAATTATAGATATATCATATATCTAATTTTACAATTTATTATTTAACTTTATGCGATCTTCATTAGCTATACTTTCCAATATACTATCTGTAGTTAAGGTGGTAAATCAACAGGCAATTTTTAAATGACAACAACCATCGTTGATTTACTCCGTCATGGTGAAATGGAAGGTAATTCTGTTTATCGTGGCGTTACAGATGATATTTTGACAGATCATGGCTGGCAACAGATGGTTAATGCCCTTGAGAATAGAAAAAGTTGGGATATACTCTACACTTCACCATTACAAAGTTGTTGTGAATTTGCCGAATTAATTGCTTCTGAAGATGATACCAATATAGAGATTTCTGAAAGCTTTCAGGAAACCGACTTTGGACTTTGGGAAGGTCTGTCACCCGACGAAATAATGAAAGAAGATGCTGATTTACTAAAAAAATGGTGGAAGTATCCCACTAAAGTGTCGCCACCAGAGGGTGAGGATTTTCATGATTTTCAAGCTAGAGTTTTAAGCTCATTTAAACAAATGATTGCTGACAATAAAGGAAAAAGAATTCTACTGGTAACTCATTCAGGTGTGATTCGTTTAATACTTATGCATATTTTAAGTATGCCAGAAGAAGCATTCTTTAGGATTAATGTTGATTATGCAAGTTTAACTAAGATTCATTATTTTCATGATGATGAAGGAGAATCAGTAAGCTTAATTAAGCATGGCTAAGCTTATTATTTTACATTTATGCAAGAATGTTGCAATAATTCATCAAACACTCGGACAAAATTTTCTAAATGTCCTGTTAGTCATAATAAATGTTCCTTAGTGCCAAGTTCCTGTGTGCAGTTTCATATAAAAAACCCTCATTCTATTAAAGATCTAAATTATTATTTTTGCTCGGACCCAGAGTGTGAAGTGGTTTATTTTTCAGAAAAAAACCATCTCATAAAAAAATCTGAAATTAAAATATCCATTGGAGTGAAAGAGCAGAACAATAAAAAAAGAATACTTTGTTATTGTTTTTCGATTAGTTATCAAGATTTTAAGGGTGATATCAAACTTAAAGAATATGTAGTAAATAAAACAAAAAGTAAACTGTGTAACTGCATTCTACTGAATCCTTCGAGCAAGTGTTGTTTGAGAGACTTTCCAAAGTCTATCTCTGAAAATAATGAGTAATCCCAAAACCACACTTAGAAGTGCGGATTAGGGGTATTATCAATACTATTAAATTTAATGATTCAGGTGTATGATACGCGCCAAAATAGCTTCTACTGGTATTATTTTTCTAATATAAGATGCAGTCTATGAGTCTTTTAATTCTTTTGTTATTGCCTTTAGTCGGTGCTGCATCTATTGCTTTTCTCTCTAATAAAACTCCGCAATTAATTCGTAATGTTGCTATAGCAACGGCGAGTATCACTCTAATTTATTCTGTTTTTTTAATTGTTGCTGGAGATGTGATACCTACAGAGCATGGTCTTTGGCAGAAATATCATCATGCTTGGAATACACGTATGGGGACTTCATTCTCGTTAGGTGTTAATGGCTTTTCCTATCCAATGGTTTTACTTACAACATTGCTTGCATGGGTTGCGATTCTTGCATCGAAGTCGATAAATCATCATCCTAAGGGCTACTATTTGTTGCTGTTGGTATTAACAACAGCAATTTTAGGCGTATTCATGGCGCGAGACTGGGCGCTATTTTATGTTTTTTGGGAAGCTACACTTATTCCGTTGTTCTTTTTGATAGATCGCTGGGGAGGTAAGAATAGGCAAACAGCCTCGTTGAATTTTGTGTTATATACGATGGGTGGCTCAGTATTCATGTTGCTGAGTTTGTTAGTATTATTCGATGCGACTGGTGGTAAGTCTTTTTCTTTTGATGCAATTAGTGAGGGTGCTAAGCATCTAAATGCTTCTGAACAAGTATTAATTTTTCTTGGTTTACTCATAGGTTTTGGTGTGAAGATGCCAATCTTTCCTTTGCATGGCTGGTTACCCGTAGCGCATGTGGAAGCTCCTAGTCCTGTCAGTATTTTACTCTCAGGGATACTCCTTAAGATGGGAGCCTATGGTCTGATTCTTGCCACTGGAATGCTACCTAAAGCTACACAATTACTTTCACCCATGTTAGTTACCTTAGCATTAATAGCAATTACCTATGGTGGTTTACTAGCCTGGCGACAAAGTGATATGAAAAAAATGATTGCCTATTCATCTGTGTCGCATATGGGTGTGGTATTGCTTGGAATAGCCTCAATGAATATCAGTGGTTTGACTGGGGCTGTGTATCAGATGGTGGCACATGGTCTTGTTGCAGGTGCATTATTTATGTTGATTGGTCTACTTTACGAACGTACTCATACAAGAAATATCAATGATTATGGTTCATTGCTAAAAGTAACCCCACGGTTTGCCTTTTTTATTATCATCGCATTTATTGCAGGTGTAGGGATGCCAGGTACAGCTGGGTTTGTAGCAGAATTACATGTCATGATAGGTTCATTTAAGCACTGGGGATGGGTAACCCTATTGTTAGTCTTTGGTGTGTTAATTACAGCTGCTTATGGTGTACGAACAGTAGGTAAACTGTTTACTGGCCCAAGCAAAGAAGTCATGAACAACGTGAATGATTTAAATCCTACTGAAGTGCTCGCTGCTATGGTATTAACGTCAGGAATACTATTATTTGGCTTCTATCCTGCACCCATACTCGATATGATCACTCCCACCATAATTGATTTTATTTCTACACTTAAAAATGACATCACTATACAAATGGTGGTGCGTTAATCATGTCAAATTATCAAAAAGCACCACATCTACCACGACAGCAATTACTTGATCAACTGACGCATGCTATTGATAATTTTTCCCATATTCTACCAGCTCAAGCTTCTATTAAAGACTTTGTGCATCACAATACTTTACATGGCTTTGAGGATATGAAGTTTCAAGATGCACTCAAAGCCTCGAATCAACTTACGGGTGCTTATGGATACTGGACTCAACAACAATTTCAGGAACAATATCTTAAAGGGCGTATCAACGATGATGATATTGATGATATTTTAAATAGAGATGAAATTCTGCAAGCACAACAACTTATCTTTAAGTTATCAAAACTTTCAAAACAGTCAATTCTTAAGAAAGATATTTATCGAATTGCACTACTATATCCTTTAAAAAGAATCTCTAGTAATCAACTTAAATGGCAATCTGAAGAATTGCATGCACTTGAAGCATTTCAGGAAGATGTACCCGATAATGCTCGAAAGAAGCTATTAGATGCAGCTAATATTTATGGGTTTGTAAACGAAAAAGAAGCTATAAAGGATCTTTGGAAAGGCTGTGTAAAGGTATTAGGATTAGATCCTATTTTATTACATCCAGAAGATCTAGTTGACTTAACCCCAGAACGAGCTGAAAAAATATTTACTGAATTAAGTGAAAAGTTTGAAGCTGAAACTCATTATGTTGATACATTATCTGATGAGCAAAAAATTGAATATCAACAGCAATTAAAAAGTTGGGCTGACCTTAAAATAGATACGACGACAAATGATAATAATAAATTACGATCTGCAATTAAAACCTTAACTGGCGTTGAGGTGAAAACAGCGGTGTCTTCTCCTTCCGTTTCAAAAGTAGATATTTTAATCCGTAAACAGTCGAGGCAACAAATAGATCAACTAATTGGGCAGGTTGGTAATCAACTTACACTTCGTGGATTGTTAACAAAACTTACGGGAAAAGATGTTCAAAATAAAATAACGGCTTATTTACTACCTTATATTTCTAATTGGTTAGATGAAGGTGTCGCAGCTTGGCATTCTGAAAACAAACAAAGAAAAGGTTTTTATAAGTCATGGAAAGAAAGTGCATTATTAGATAACAGTAATTTATTTAATGATTTAGTAGATTGGAAAGAACATATCCAGTCTTTGCCTGATGACTCGACCCAAACAGTTATGGATGAGTTATCTCGAATGGGAATAGCTGAGGAAAAATGGGGGGGGTATATTTCTCGTTTAGCGCTTGACCTTCCTGGTTGGTCAGGTATGTTTTATTGGCGATACAGCAACCCTGACTATCACGTAGCAGAGTCAACCAATGTTGAGATGATGGATTATCTAGCGGTTCGTTTGATCTTAGAACACTTATATACTCGTGCTTTATGTCGTAAGCAATGGTTGTTTGATGGAGACATGGCAACTATTCGAGTGTACCTGCATAAGAATCATTCAGAATCATTTGTAAGATTTACTCTTTATAATCAACAGCTACCAGAATATCTATTAAGTTTATCGCAACAACTCGTGGAACGAGAATCGTTTGAAACACATAATGATGAAGATTGGCAGCAATTAGCTAAAATGATTTGGACATGGCAGCAATGCCCATCTTCAGACAGTACTTTAGCGAGTGATATACAGCTGGATTTCATTGAAGCAGAACAACGGCAGCGTGGTTCTCATTTACATCACGATGGTTGGAAATTATTTCGCTTAGCGCAGCATTTAGGCATTTGTGGTGTTGATATACGGCTATTGAAACAAAACCAGTTGGATGATGTTTACAATTGTATTTCTTTAATGGATAAAGAAACAAAAGGTTTTACACTGTTAAAAGCCTATGAACGAAATTATCGGGAACAACTTTTCACTACAATTTCTCAAAATCAAGGTAGAGGGACATGGGAAAATAGGAAAAACAAACGTCCAGAAGCACAATTGATTTTTTGTATGGATGATCGTGAAGAAGGTTTTCGCCGTCATCTAGAACATCTGAATCCAAATATTGAAACCTTTGGTGCAGCGGCATTTTTTGGTGTAGTAATGAATTGGAAAGGGTTGATGGACAAAGAGTCGGTAGTTCTTTGTCCGGTGGTTGTAACCCCAGTTCATGAAATTACCGAAGTGACTGATAAAAACTATGAACAACAAACAAAAAAGGTAAGTAAAAGAGTTAATTTACGTTCAAAGATTGGGAACTTTATACATCAAGATTCTCGTCGAAGTTTACTATCAACATCGATTATGACTACTTTGTATGCCCCTGTCGCTTCGGTAATTCTAGTTGGAAAGGTTTTCAGCCCATTAAAATGGAATAATTTAGTTACGCGTTTAAAACAAAACTTTGATACCGATACTATAACGAGGATAAATACTACCGCTAAAGATTGTGATACAGAACCTACACAGAATAATCGGCAACTAGGATATACCATTGAGGAACAGGTAAACATTGTTGCAGGGTTTTTACAAAATAATGGAATGCTCTCTGGTTTTGCGCAGTTGGTTGTGATGATAGGTCATTACTCTTTTAATCAAAACAATCCTCATACAGCAGCCTATGGTTGTGGCGCCTGTGGTGGTAAATTCAGTGGTCCAAACGGGCGTGTTTTTGCTGCTATGGCAAATAATGATGAAGTGCGAGCAGCGCTAGTTGATAAAGGGATCGATATACCCAAAGATACTTGGTTTATCGGCGCTCAGCATGATACTTGTAATGAAGATATTCTTTGGACAGATATTGATTTAATTCCTGAAAACCTTAAAAGTAATTTTCAGAAGCTGCAAGAGAATACATTTAATGCAAGTCAACATTCCGCACATGAACGTTGTCGAAAATTAGCATCAGCGCCTAAAAAACCTAGTTTGATTAATGCCTTAAAACATATAGCAGGACGAGGAGTTGATTTTTCCCAAGCAAGACCAGAACTGGGTCACGCAACTATAGCTTCAGGGTTTGTGGGTAGACGTTTTCTAACTCAAGGCACTTTCCTCGATAGGCGTAGTTTTCTAATATCCTATGATTCTAATGTTGACCCTAAAGGTGAGTTTTTAGAACGGATTCTATTAAGTGCTGGTCCAGTTGGTGCAGGAATTAATTTGGAATACTATTTTTCTTCTGTAAATAATGAGAAATACGGTAGTGGTTCTAAAATAGTCCATAACCTATCTGGCTTACTTGGAGTTATGGAAGGCGGTTCAAGCGATCTGCGAACAGGTTTACCTCAACAAATGATAGAAATTCATGAACCAATGCGTTTGCAGCTAATGGTTGAAGCTAAAACAGGAGTGCTGACAGAAATATATAAACGCCAACCCTCTATACAGCAGTTAGTAGGCAATGGTTGGATTCTACTTTCTGCAAAAGATCCTGATTCAGAGGCAATTCATACTTTTGATCCTGAAAAGGGGTGGGAGTTGTGGAAGTCGCCAGATGTTAAGGTCAAAACAGTAAAAAAGTCGGAGGATTGGTATTCAGGTAATTATGACCACTTACCCACGGTTTTAGTTAAGGGAGCTAATAATGCCTGATATAATGTTAAACACAGTATTAGTGTTAATACCATTATTGCCTTTCCTATCTGCATTATGGATAGCCATTGGTTTTATCTTTAAATGGAACCGAGGCGAGCAAGGCGAAAAACAAACAACAATTGTCGCCGTTGGTACTTCTGCCTTGTCTTTTATATTGGTTCTAGGCTTAGGTGTTTATTACCTATTTCATGATTTTCCAACGGAAACTATCAAGCTAGGACAGTGGTTATCATCAGGGCAATACCATATAGATTTCAGTTTTTTACTTGATTATAAAAGTTTGGTAATGGGTGTTTTAGTGGCATTCTTAACGTTGCTGATTACCCGTTTCTCTGTTAACTATTTACATCGTGAGCCTGCTTATCAACGTTTCTTCATGATGCTTTCTATATTTAGCGCAGCCATGCAACTAATTATTCTATCGGGAAATGCCGTTATAGCATTTATTGGATGGGAACTCGCAGGTGTCAGCTCTTACCTTTTAATCGCCTATTCATGGCACCGTGATACAGCAACAACAAATGCGACTCGAGCATTTGTTACCAACCGAATTGGTGATGCTGGATTTTTACTCGGAATAGCCTTTTCATTATTCTGGTTTAACAGTGTCGATTGGCTTGATATGTCTTTTATGGTTACGTCTAAAGTGCATATTGGTTTAATTTTATTTGGGTTTATATTGGCGGCGTTAGCTAAGTCTGCACAACTACCTTTTTCTGCTTGGATTACGCGTGCATTAGAAGGACCGACACCTTCAAGTGCTGTATTTTATGGTTCCGTCATGGTGCATGCGGGAATTTATTTATTAATACGTCTTGAGCCTTTGTTAGTTCAAGTACCTTCACTGTCATTATTGTTATTAGTGATTGGACTAGTTACGGTCATCTATTCTTATTTAGTTGGATTGGTTCAATCAGATGTTAAGTCTTCCTATATGTTCTCAACCCTGTCACAGGTTGCATTAATGATGGTCTGGATTGGTTTATCTTGGTATGAATTAGCACTGCTACATATCGTTGTACATGCCATTTGGCGCGCCTACCAATTTTTACATGCACCTTCTTTTATGCAGTTGGTTAATCAGCCTGCAAAGCCTGTTCCTAGCTGGCTTAGAAAAAGGAAGTGGCTTTATACCGCAGCACTTCAACGTTTTTGGCTTGATGGTATTTCAGACTGGTTATTCACCAAACCAACACAAGCTTTAGCGCATGAGGTTCAGTTGTTTGATGAACAGGTGGTTGATCGTATGACAGGAATCCCGTCGCACTCAAATATGGTTTCTACACTTTCACATTGGGAAGCAAGCAAACAAGGTAAGTTTAAAGTACAAAATGAAGTGGGAACCGGGAGTGGAGTATTTGGCTCAACAATGCAGTTGATAGCCACGGCATTTGAATGGTTTGAAGAACGGTTAATATTAAAAGGTAGTGGTGAAGGTTTGATGAAAGCACTTCATAAGTTAGGTAAGCAACTCGAACACATAGATCAGCTATTAATGAAACCTCGTTATGCGGTGTTATTAATTATGGCGACCTTTGTTGTTGTACTGTAAAGGCTAATGTAAACAAATGGAATTTACAGAAATACAGTTTGGCTTACCTATTTTAGAGCTGCTTCAATTACTACCTTTAGTGGCATCCTTGATTCTATTTAAACTAAGGAATACACCTGCAATTATTATTGCTTTAGCTGCTGCTGCTGCTGAATTATTTCTTTCAGTTTATTTGTATCTATCATTTGATTTTGAAACAGCTGCAATGCAGTTTGCAAACAAGGCTAGTTTATTGGGTCTGCCTTATCATGCTGCGGTAGATGGTATCAGTATTTTATTCGTATTACTGACTTCCTTGTTGGCATTGCTATCTGTTTTATTTGTTATTTTTAGAAAGCTTGATGGTACGAGTGTGTTGGCTGTTATGTCAATTATCCAAGCCTTACTAATTAGCCAATTCGTGACGGTTGATTTGCTCTGGTTCGTACTGATGTCAGCCTTGGAGATGATCGCAGTGGCTTTTCTACTGTATCGTTGGGCAACATTTATTGATGCTGAACCGATGTTAAAAAGTTATGTTCAGTTTATGACAATCAGTATTTTGCTACTCATTGTGGGTACATTCATGCTGGGCTGGAATTACTCAGACCATTATTTTAACTCCTTGGTAAATTCTGGTTTAACGGGACATTCAAAATGGTCTTTTGATCTTTATGATCTTGCTAGAACACCCGTAGAGCCGGCTATTGCTACGTTTATTTTCTTTGCTTTATTCTATGGCTTTGGTATCCGTGTACCTGTTTTTCCGTTACATGGATGGTTGCCGATTACTATGCAACACGGCAACGTTGCCGTTGCCCCAGTATTTTTACTGGGACTAAAAGTTGGTATTTTTGGTTTATTGCGATTTGTCTTTCCTGTCTTACCAGAAGCGGTTATCAGTTGGCATAAGATTATAATAGCCTTTGCCATCGTCGGTATTTTTTATGCAGCCGTTCTGGCAATGCGACAAACCAATATGAGACGTTTAATGGCCTACGGTGTGATTAGTCATACAGGTATCATCACTATTGGTTTATTTACTCTGAGTAGAAATGGTTTTGAAGGCGGCATAATGCTGGCGATTAACTTTGGTTTAGCCATATCAGGTTTAATGTTTATGACAGGGCTTGTATGGCAACGCACTAATACAGCGGTAATGACACGCCTTGGCGGTCTTTTTGAATTTATCCCTGTTGTTGGTATTGCCTTTTTAGTTGCAGGTCTTGCAATTGTGGGTATGCCAGGCACCCCTGGCTTTGATGCTGTTCACCTTGTATTAGAAGCTGCTATTTCTGAGTTTGGTGCAAAAGTCACTATTGCCGCTGCCTTGGGTAATGTTGTTGCCGCAGGATTTTTATTGTTTGCTTTTCAAAAAGCATTTTTAAGCGAGCCAAATTGTGATACTTCAAAATGGGATACCAGCCCTGCCAGAATTACTGAAAGAGCGTTGGCAATTATTATGATCGTAGTGATACTCGGTATGGGGTTTTTCTCTGGTTTGTGGTTGGATTTATTTGAGCATACTCTTGATGGACTTGGTGCTTTATATGGAAATAGGGGGGCTCACTAATGTCCTTCTTAAACCTTAATTTTACGATATTTCCATGGCTTAGTATTTTAATACTACTACTTCCAATAGGTGCGGCAGTTACTTTGCTTTTGGAAAGTTATAAAGCGCGTTATATAGCCTTAGTGACGAATGTATTGGTATTAATTGTTTCCATTTTAATTGTTTTTAATTTTGATTCGAATATTGCTGGGTTTCAATTTGTCGAAAAACACCCGTGGATTAATAGTTTAAATATTCATTATTTTCTAGGAGTTGATGGTATATCGGTATTATTTTTACCGACGACAGCTTTACTCTTTAGTGCGGTAACATTGGCATCTTGGAATAATATACAAACCAAAAGGAATACTTATTTTAGTTTATTACTGATACTTGAAGCAGCTATTTTAGGTATTTTTAGTGCACTCGATACGATCTTCTTTATGTTCTTTTGGGAAACCACACTGATACCAGTTTATTTTTTAATCAGCCTCTGGGGAGTTGGTGCAAGTAGGCGTTACGCAGGCATGAAATATGTCCTGTTTATGATGACAGCTGGTCTGCCAATAATGTTCGCCTTTGTTCTTTTAGCTATACAAAGCGACGGCAGTTATATTTTTGACTACACCCAGTTACTAATAACAGCCAAAGATAATCAATATCAAACAATAATTTTCTTTCTACTGCTTTTTGGCTTTGGCGTAAAAACACCTTTCTTTCCAATGCATACTTGGTTACCTGTACTCGCGCAGGAAGGTCACCCTAGTACGATAGCTATTATAGTTGGATTAAAATTAGGTGCCTATGGATTACTTCGCTTTGTCATTCCTATGGCTCCAGATGCAGCGCATCAGTTTCAAAGTTTATTAGTTGCTTTTGGCATTGTTGCGGTTATATATGGTGCTATAGCCGCGCTCAAACAAACTAATCTGCGCCGTATGTTAGCTTATTCAAGCTTAAGTCATGTGGGCTTAGTTGTTTTAGGAATAGCAACATTTAGCCAACAAGGTATCCAAGGTGCGGTACTGCAGCTACTTAATTTTACGATGGTATCCACTGGTTTATTTTTATTATCAGGTTTTATTTTACAACGCATTGGCTCAACAGATATTCTGAGTTTGGGTGGCTTAGCCAAAACCATGCCATTACTAACTTCCTTCTTTTTCTTTTTGGGCTTGGCGAATATGGGAGTTCCTGGAACCAGTACTTTTCCTGCTGAGTTCTTAATTATAGTGAGTACCTTAGATAACTTCACAGGAGTCGGGTTAGCAGCATTGATGGGGATAATATTGGGTGCTGCTTATTTTCTAGGAATGTTCAGAAAGCTATTCCTTGGTGAGTGTAAAAGCGAAGTGGTTCAAGATGCAACAGATTTAAAAGCACGTGAGCTTTTAATTGTATTCGTGATGAGTGCTATTGTATTGATAGTTGGTCTCTATCCACAGATGGTATTGGATGTTATTGATCAAGCAAGCCAAGATTGGGTAAAGGTAATAACACTAAAATAATAGCCACTAATTGTGTAAAAAAGGGGGGGATGCCATTAAACATCTATACGGTTTTCTCTTAGGGCTGTTTTCTTTGCTGAGATCATGCAAGTCTCGACCAATATCGACACCTCTTTCGGAGTTGTAGTGACGTACTTTTTGGCTCTTGGTGAGCCTTAAAATCAATCTTCAAATTAAGGTGGGGGTGCCATTAGAGCCAACGTATTAAAAATCATACTGATAAAAACGAACACCTTCATCAGCATTATTGAAATAGGCAGGAACCTGCTTAAAACCATAGGTTAAATATAGCTGAGTTGCCTGTGTCATCTTATCCATGGTTTCCAGCACAATGGACTCGTATCCTAGATTTTTAGCTTCATTCATAGCAAGTAGAAATAGTTTTTTACCAATACCATGACCTTGGAAATTATCGTTAACATACAAGCGTTTAAGTTCGGATACTTCCGTTGAAATAATGCCGTCATTTATTAAAGGGCGAATGGCAGAGCAACCAATAACATCGTCCTTATCAATTGCAAGGTATACAACTCCCGTAGGTGATGTGTAGAGGCCAGGTAAATCATCTAACTCTTTTTCAAAGTTTTGAAAGCAGACAGGCTCATTGAGTTCTGTTTGGTACTGTTTAAATATTTTTCGTATGGACGTGATATCGCCATTCTCTGCTTTAATAATTTCCATTTAATACGTCCGATTTACTGATATTTATATTATTATTATTTGCAATATATTGCTTGTATTTTAGTTATTCTTAACACCAATGATTATCACTCTACTCCATTATGTCTCTAAGTAAAGAGTTCTTTATACTGAACTTTTCTAAAAATCTAATGACAGATTGATCCGATCAATCTCAATCTTCCAAATAATAGGGGGGTGCCATCTAGCATAGAGATACAGTTATTATTTTTGAAGGTTTAATACAAGCAAATCAAAAACACTCATTCCAGATGGTGACTATTTTTATATAAATACAATGGCACCCCCGCCTTTTTTTGATAATTGAAATGAGCAAAAGGTTACTTAAGTCTCCATACATTTTTTCTTTAGAGGTTTTTCAGATCGTTTAATCAGCGCAATAATGAGCAAAATAAAGGGTGAAAAATAGATAACGGTCATACCTGTGCCAGATTGTAATAAATTAAATCCGCCCGAAATTAAATACAGTGCAAAATAATAAAGCACGCTAACAAGGAAGAACCACAAACGTTTTCCTTGGCTCACTATCATTAAGCCGATGATTGCAGGTGAAAAGAACAGAATTATGGCGCTAAAAATAATCCAGCTTGGAATCATTGGCCCACAGGCTAAAGCTATTGATGGGAATAGTGTGGCAATAATCGCTATTATATTTCGTGTTGTCTTAGTCATAACTCAATCCTCTTTTAAATTGATATGGAGTATGCCTTAGGTATCGATATATGCCATTTGTATAGATAAAGTTGCTGTATGAGAATCTATCTGTATCATATATGTATACTAATGAGGATTTATTATGGCATTAACTACTAGTCTACTGGATGCATTGAAATCTGTTTTAAGAGAAAAGGGGATTACCTATCGTGATGTGTCTAAGTACTTAGATCTCTCGGAGGTGAGTATTAAACGGATTTTTTCTGATAAAAACTGTTCCTTGATTCGTCTTGAGAAGATATGTGAGTTGGCACAAACAGATTTTGCAGAGTTACTAGATATTGCTGAATCTCGACAACAACAGCTAACTGAGCTTTCCATTGAGCAAGAGAATGCTTTGGTTCGTGATACAGGTTTATTGGTTGTTGCAGTTTGTATTATTAATTACTGGTCTTTTGATGAAATTTTAGCCAAGTATCAATTTGATCAAGCACAGCTTACGGGACACTTTACCCAACTTGATAAGATGGGGTTTATTGAGTTGTTAGTAGCTAATCGTTATCGCTTAAAAGTATCACGGCGATTTAGTTGGAAACTAAGAGGTCCGATTCAACGATTCTTTGTTGAGTCTGTTTTAGATTCGTATTTACAAACGGGGATACAAAGTGCTGGGAATCACTTTCACTTTAACTGGGGCATGTTAAGCAAGGAATCTGTGAAGGAGTTGAATCGTAAAATACACCGTGTGGTGGATGAATACATGAGTATTGTCAGCCAAGATGTACGCATACCAGTAGACAAGAAATTAACCAGTAGTTTGTTAATCATGTTTAGAGAAAACTGGGAGCCGCAGCCTTTTAAAGAATTGTGGAAATAGTGTGTAAGCACACAATTACTTGGAAAGAGAATCACCTAATCTGATCGAATTTCCAAGTTGTAGGCTCTGGTCTAACTGAGGGCTTTTATCAGCAAAAACAAGAATAACCGTAGAGCCCATATTAAAGCGCCCCATCTCTTCGCCTTTTTCTAATGAGATTGATTGGTCGTCGTAGCGTTTGCTCGATAGTGCTTTTCCTTTAGGCGGAGTGATAAGCCCATCCCATACCGTTTCAATAGCTGCGACATTGATAGCACCTACAAGTACCATCGCCATAGGCCCATATTCAGTATTAAACTGTGCAACTACGCGTTCATTTCTAGCAAAGATACTCGAAACGGTTTTTACCGTATGAGGAGCAACACTGAATAATCTCCCTGGAACATGGATTTGCTCGGTTAATTCTCCTGCACAGGGCATATGAATTCGGTGATAGTCTTTGGGTGATAAATAGATGGTTATAAATTGTCCATTGGCATATTGGTCACTCAGTTGTTGATTGCCACCAAGTAATTTGTTCAAACTATAATTCATGCCTTTAGCTTGCATTAGTAAGCCATCGCTAATCTTGCCGTATTGGCTCACTGTGCCATCAACGGGGCTAACTAAGGCACTATCTGCAAGAGGTCTTAAGCCGGGTTTGAGTTCACGGGTAAAAAACTGATTGAATGATTTATAACTTTTTGGATCTGGGTTAACAGCTTCATCAAGATTTACTTTGAATGCATTGCTAAATATTTGTATGGTTTTAGGTACAAAACGTGATTCAATACGGGTCAATTTATATATCACCCGCGATACGGCATGATGTGGCAAAAAGTAAAGTGAACCCGATTTAATGTAATCTATAATTGATGCAGACATGTAGTTGTTACTGTAAGTTTTTAATTGGATGAGGATAATACTTTAATTTGCCTTAGAAAGTGTATAAAAATATGAGTGAACGGAGTGTTTGCTAGTATAAGATTGTAATTGTTGAAAAAAGGTGGGGGTGCCATTACACTTTTCTCATCATAACTAATTTAAATATTGAGAGCCAATGCAAGATACAAAAGGTCTACAAACTATCACGGATTTTATGCGCTGGGGAGCCAGTCAATTTGTCGAGGCAAAGTTGACCTATGGTCATGGAATGTCATCACCCTTAGATGAATCTGCGTATCTCATTTTACGTATATTAAATCTACCTGTGGATACCCCAGAAGTTTATTGGCAATCACATTTGACTGAGGATGAGATTAATCGCGTCAAAGCGGTGATTGGCCGTCGTGTAGATGAGAAAATCCCAGCGGCTTATATTACCCAAGAAGGGTGGTTCGCCGGCTTACAATTTTATATTGATGAACGTGTTTTAGTTCCTCGATCTCCCATTGCGGAACTCGTTGAAGCTCAATTTTCTCCTTGGGTTGATGCCGAGGAAGTTACCTCGGTACTCGATTTATGTACAGGTAGTGGTTGTATCGGGATTGCCTGCGCCTATGCTTTTCCATTGGCAAACATTGACTTAGCAGATATTAGTGAGGATGCTTTAGAGGTAGCAAAGATAAATGTAGAAAAGCATCAAGCAAGCTCACGTGTTTCAGTGATTCAATCTGATTTATTCTCTGACTTGAAAAACACCCAATATGACATCATTGTAAGTAATCCACCCTATGTTGATGCTGAAGATATTGGTGATATGGCTAAAGAGTATCACCATGAGCCTGAAATCGGCTTGAGTTCTGGTGATGATGGTTTGGAGTGTACGCGTCAGATTCTTCGTCAGGCAGCGAATCATTTAACGCAAAAGGGTGTATTAGTGGTAGAAGTTGGCAATAGCCAATATGCATTGCAAGATGAGTTTTCAGAGCTGGCATTTCAATGGTTAGATTTTGAGCGCGGTGGTGATGGTGTGTTTTTGTTAACAAGAGATCAGTTGAAAAACATTAAGTAAAACAGTATTTTATACGCGTATTTTAGATTTATTCTATAATACATTAAATTGTGTTATAGTTTAATTTCGTTTAAATAGTATTCAAATTCGCGATAACTTTTCTGATGGCATTTGAATGATAAAACAGGGGACGCTGTGTTACAGCAAAGAACACTTGATAGTATTGTAAGTACGATGGGTATCGGCGTACATTCGGGTAAGCGGGTTAATTTAACGTTGCGACCTGCACCTGTTGATACGGGAATTATATTTACTCGTGTAGATCTAGACGATCCTGTAGAAATCAAAGCTACGCCAAAAGCGGTCGGTGAAACTGTTTTGAGTACTTCACTTATAAAAGAAGGCGTAAAAGTTTCAACGATTGAACACTTAATGTCTGCTTTTGCAGGCCTCGGTATTGATAATGCCTATGTTGATTTAGATGCGACGGAAGTGCCGATAATGGATGGCAGTGCGGCTCCCTTTATATTCTTGATTCAATCAGCAGGTATAGAGATTCAAAAAGCACCCAAGAAACTGATTAAAATTAAAAAGGCAGTGCGTTTTGAAAATGACTATGGTTGGGCAGAATTATCACCCTATGATGGTTTTAAAGTGGGCTTTGAAATAGATTTTGATCATCCTGCTTTTAAAGACTCCAAACAAGTATTAGAGCATGACTTTTCCGTAGATTCTTATAGTAAATCCATCAGTCGCGCCAGAACATTTGGCTTTATGCGCGACGTAGAGATGCTTCGCTCTAAAAACTTAGGTTTAGGTGGTAGTTTTGGTAATGCCGTTGTTTTAGATGATTACCGTGTACTAAACAAAGATGGTCTTCGCTATAACGATGAGTTTGTAAAACATAAAATGCTAGATGCCATTGGTGATTTATATGTGCTCGGCTACGGCATTATCGGTGCCTATCATGGACACAAATCTGGGCATGCAATTAATAATTTATTATTACTTGAGTTACTTAAACAAGAAGATGCTTGGGAAATTGTCACCCTAGAAGCAAAGGTTGAGGCAGCAAAATATTATCTTGGTGATAATTGCCAACTTGCCTAGTAGATAATTAGTTTTGTGTTGAATATATTTTAACTGTCTGTTTTTGTTGCTATTTTATTTAATGACTCTCTTAATTCTGGATCTTCAATCAGATCTGCAATGCTAGCTAAACTCTTACTTGCAGTACTACCTATTTGATAAAGTTTGTTGTGTTTTTGCGTGATGCTAGTTGATGGTGGTACGATTTTTACCTTGGTTTTTTTCAATTCTAATAAAAAATAACGATTAATTGCAGTGCAAATATTCTTTTGTTCGTATTGTAACTGTGTGCCGAGGTAAGGGTTATCTGTCAGTAAAGTGAGTTGTTGCTGTTTTACGACTACCCAAACATTGTGTTTTTCTTTATTTAGATGCAATAAATCATAAACATACGAAGACAACTTGTCGTAGCTTTCAATATTCCGACTGAGTTGTGAACTGATTAGGTTGTTAAAGTTTTTCATAGGGTGAGAAAATTATAACATGATTGATGTTTAGGCATAAAATAGACAGTTATTATTTTATTTATTGACCTATTAAGGATGCCCTCAAAGCCAAGTTGTAATATACTTGCGCCTGATTTTAGAATATCACTTGCATTCTGTTGGAATGACCACATAGTTGCTCTATTCTAATTTTGAAAGTTACACTCACAGACTAATTTGATTCGGTGTTAAATACTAATAAAGATGAAATCTTGGCGAAGAATATAATGAACGAAAATGTAAACTGTTTTTTAGTTATCTTCGTATTAAGGTACTCATAAATAAACAACATTGATGATCAAGGGGAATATAAAATAATGTTCAGAAAAGTTGCCAAAAAACTGTTTGGTAGTCGCAATGACAGACTGGTTAAAGCTTACTCAGCAACTACAAACGCAATCACTGTGTTGGATGATAAGTACTCTGCAATGTCAGATGAAGATATCCAAGCTAAGACAGACGAGTTTCGAGATCGTTTAAAGCAAGGCGAATCATTGGAAGATATTCTTCCTGAAGCTTTTGCAACGGT
>VAPK010244360.1_pt1 | contig 17887 bp, 49 predicted proteins | sample 3395031 | NCBI WGS metagenome assembly VAPK01 (sample SAMN08290443, study PRJNA428436) | hydrothermal vent metagenome | isolation source: Deep-sea hydrothermal vent chimney 1 | place: Pacific Ocean: Juan De Fuca Ridge
CAACGCTGAGCTGATTGAGCGGCTGAAGGCCGAGATACCGGCGTACGCGAGAGGCTGGGTGCCACACCGGAAGGGGTGGAGGATCAGCAGCGAGTTCTGGGATGACGCAAGCCGGATCATCGAGGAGTTCTACCCGATAGTGGACTGAGGGAGGTGTGATCAGTGATGATCATTGTGTATGAGTTCAGCGAGCTGGTGCGGAGCCAGCGTGACGATCACGACGGAGTAGAGGCCGAACTTCCGGAGCTGGTGCACGACTCACTGAGCGACAGTGGGATCGAGGTACCAGAGGATGTGATTGAGATTCAGGATTGGTGGTTCTCTGAGCCGGAGCGTCACGATGCTGAGGGTTTGAGGGTTCGTGGTACTGCCAAGGTTTCTTGACGAATCACTTGACAATACATATGGGGATGCGGTATCATAAGGGTATGGAAACAGCAACCACAGGAGCCGACATCATGACCACCACCTACGGCGTGACCATCGACCCTTCCGGAGCACAGACGATCCTAAACGACTTTGACACTTCCAAGGAGGCGTTTGAGTTCATGAACCAGCACGTCACCAAGGATGGCTTCGAGGGATTCGCAACCATATTCGCACAGTATGAGGACGGAAGCACGGACACCATCCTTTCGACTCTTGATGAGATGGGGAACTGATGGCAAAGACACATGCAGTCGTAGAGAACGGTAATAACGTGTTCGCCGGACCCGGCGCGGTCAATCAGAACGGAGGAAGCCTGAAGATCATGGGATGTAACGATTGCCATGAGCAGGTCGTGTGGTGTAAGAGCAAGAGAACGGGAAGGTTCTATCTGGTCAACATCCGACGGAACTACAACGGTGCAAGGTTCTACATGGGCCATGACATCCACAAGTGTGGGAAGGCTGACTGATGAGTACGGGAGATCGACGTTGCGTATCGTGCGAACGGTCACAGCAGAAGCGGCTGAGGGGTGGGTGGCGTTTGTGGTCGTTCGTCTGGAGGAGCTACAGCGTAGGTGATGAGGATACGAAGCACTGCTACTTGATGCATGGACGTTCTGAGTCCTTGTGCGGAAAGGTCAACTGATGGGTGGTACATGGCACAGGCATCTGGAGAAGAAGGTGGACGGTGAGGAGCTGTGGCATCGGCATGAGCTGGGCGAGGCGAACCATGATCATGCCGATCTGCCCGACTACTACCCAGCGAATGCGCTGGGAGGCGATGAGACGATCACGATGTACTGGTGGAGCTGGATCATCATGCTGTTCACGGCGATTGGTGCTATGACAATCGTATGGCTGTTCACGGCTCTGTTCTTCTGGGCGGTGGGCGCATGAGGGATGTAGGACTCACGAGGGCCGAGGCCGAGAAGCAGCAGGATTTGTTGTGGGATGAGATCAAACGCTACGGCGGGTTGATGTCTGAGCGTGCGGCAAAGCTGGATCATGGCGGGAGGAACAAGGCATACGATGATGAGTGGAAGCGGCTGGAGCGCCTGAGGTTGGACTGCATCGGGAAGGTGCGCAAGATCGAGGAGTCTGGTGTGATTCCGTGGCTCGAAGATGATGGGCTTGGGAGCTTCGATCCTGAGCTGGAGGTATGGGCGCGGAGGTCGAAGAAGCTGAACTATCACGTAGACCACAAGGGCGAGTACGACCCGGTGTTGGTGATATCGTCACAGACTCGCCAGTATGCACACAATCTCCAGCTGACTAGGGAGATGGCCGAGGAGCTGAGAGATCAGCTGGTGTATGAACTGGAGAGGTGGGAGGAAGCATGATCCATGTACAGGTGGTGGAGGATGAGAACATGGAGGAGATCGTTCAGCGCAAGGAGGTCACGAGGGTGATGGTGGCCTACAAGAGCGGCACGGTCCACGTGTTCACGAGGATGGCTGATGAGACTCCCTGAGATGTTCGACGAGGTGTTGAGGTTGTTCGGGGTCATACCGGCTGTTACGGATATCGACCGAGCGATGATGGAGGCAGAAATGCACATTCATGCGGAGGCGATCAGGAACCTCCACAGGTATCCGGTGACCATGATGGGCAAGGGATCATCGGTGTGCGGTCGATGTGGGGGAACGCTGGAGGAGCCGCTGAGCAAGGAGTTTGTTGTGTGCGATATATGCGGATGGCCGGAGAACGATGGAGGAAATTGTGAGTGAGGTGTGTACGTTCGGGGATCATCCGGGGATCATCGGAGCGTCAAGGGATTACATCGCGAATCATCCTGAGCTGAGGATAGGCCAGATGATGAAGGGTCAATGGGTGAGTTCATTGATGCTGTGTTTGTATTGTTGCCCCGCTGCTGTTTGCGAACAGGTCGAGTACACCCAGGGCTTCGGCTTTCCAGCGGTCCACCATCCTGATACCGGATGTATGAAGCATGAGGAGCGAACATGATCATCGCGGTGTTGACTGGATTCGCTGCAGGGTTCTTGCATACGTTCTCCGGTCCTGATCACTTGTTGGCATTGGCACCGGCTGCTGTGGAGCATCCTCTGACGTGGGGAACGAGGTAGACGATGGAGATTCAGGGATACACCGAGGAGAAGATTTGTGCCTACTGCGGGGAGGACTGCAGGCTGTCTGAGAACAGACGGGACTGGTGCGACTGGAAGGACGCTACGCATGAGGGGACAGACCATCATGCGTGCGTGAAGCGCTACAAGGAGCGGATGGAGATTGTGGCGCTTCACGAACAGTACTGTCATACGCCGAACTGTGATGCGTTTCCACCACCGAAGAAGCTGGTGTTCAGGGAGAGGGAGAGATCATGAGCGAGACATTCTTCTACTGCGAGGACTGCGCTATTGGGTGTGAACTTCCCGAGGAGGAGTGCGAGGGGAACGGATTCTACGAGGTGGTCACGGAGAGCACCGAGGAGATCAAGTGTCCTTGCTGCGAGTCGGTGGTGTCCAATGCTGCGAATCTGGCGATGGACAAGGTGCTGAAGGAGAGGAGCGGGACGTGAGAGAGTACACCGTGAGGTATACGATCTGGGCGATGAGCAATGATCGGACAGTTGAGGAACAGATCAATCATGAAAGGGGGCATTCGATGGCCGCGTTCATGGGCTGGATATCACGCATGGTCCCGAGGTACTGCAAGGAGTTTGGGATTGGTTTGGATTCGTCGGAGTGGAGAGCGGCGAATATGGATGGCCGGTTTGATGGCTGGCTGTTGAAGATCGTGCTGGAGGAGCGTGTTCGATGAAACCAACACCTCACAAATGGTCGCTGATACGTGTCTGTGCGGCGTGTGGTCACGGGTATGGCGTTCATAGTCGTGTGCAGCAGCCTTTGGTGATCGAGTGCGGGGCCGTCGAGTTCTATGAGAGTGCAGAGGATGCGCCGGATAAGTGTTCGGCTGGGAGCCGTGATGAGGACTGCGCGTGTAGGGAGTACCGGAGCTACACAGCGGATGAGATCACGAGGTACCTGAGTCTGTGGAGCCATCTGCGCAAGACGCACGGCGTGAAGGCGATGGAGTACCGGAGCAGGTGGACGCTGGACTACATCGAGGCGATGCATGATGTGGAGCACCGTACCAAGAGACTGAGGCATGAGAGGGGGAAGGTCTGATGAGGATTCGTCGTCACGCTCATCCGGAGCTTGGGAACCGGGAGGCGAATTGCTGGTGCCGGTATGAGGGGAGGCCGTTGCCAAGGGTGGAGCCGAAGTGTGCGTGTCGTATCGGGTTCAGGTGCGAGAGTCATCGTGTTGCGGAGGGTGATGATGGCTAGAGGACACTGGAGGAGGTATCCGAGGAAGTCGGACGGATCACGAAGGGCTGGATATTTCTTCGTGAGGGGATCACGAGTCTCGGTTGGACACAAGGAGTCCGGGCGTGATACTGTAGAGATCAAGTACGACCAACACGGTCACGAGGGTGAGGACAAGAACTGATGGCGGGTGCGAGTATGGAACGAAGGGTCGATGCGCAGAGGAGCGACTTGAAGCCTCTGGTGCTGTTGGACATAGATGGGGTAATCAATGCCTACCCTAATGAGGGGACCGAGGCGTACAAGCTGGCATGGGCTAGGATGGCTGTGTTCATCGGGGAGGATACGGTTGAGGCGCTGAAGACGATCTTTGAGCGTGCGGCTGATGTGCTGTGGTGTACGGCATGGCGGGAGCGGGCCAACGTGGAGCCGATGGAGTTCTTGCGAGATTACCGGATGACGGACAAGACTCACTTGGGCGTCATCACGGACGGCGGGAGCTTTGGGACGTGGAATACTGGCTGGAAGCTGGAGGCCGTCAAGAAGTCTGATGTGGTGAAGCAGGCTGTGCAGGATGGCAGGCCGGTGTACTGGATCGAGGACTTTGGTTGGGGCGCAGGCGGATATCGTCACGTCGGATTCAATTACACAGACATCATCGAGCTTGGGATCACGCCGATCGACACTGTGGGCAATAAGTCATACGCAAGGCTGAGGCCGGAGCACTTGGCAGGGACCGCGCTGGAGAGTACGACTTCGATCATCGAGCGGGTAGAGGATGAGGAGTACGTCAACTGTCCGGATGGTGTATGTAACGGGCATGGGGCGCACTGCGTGAGGAGCCGGTTATGAGGAATTACAAACCGAACTATCCGCCGTCGAGAGACGTGAGGGTTGTGCTGAGCACACCGTATCGGCACCGTGTCACTGTTCACCGTATGAAGCGCTGGAGCACAGAGCTGGCGTGCGGGACTGTTGCGATGAACCTGAGCTACATCCCATTCGGAGTGCTGAACGAGATGAGGGTGTATCCATGCAGGAGATGTTGGAGGGTGTCATGAGTGATCACGTATGCGTTCTGAGAAGGAAAGACATCGAGGGCCGTCACGATTGGGTCTGCAAGGAGGCGTGTGGCAAGCACTATGTGCAGGTATCCGCTGGAGCATGGAAGCTGATCACGGAGGTGGATGGCTTGTGCAACTTCTGTGCTCACGTAGAAGACGCTCACGAGGGCGGGCCGTGTACGTTCGGCATGAGGCCGGAGCCGGATGCAGTCTGGTGCAAGTGTGTGAGGTACCAGGACGAATCAGATTCGTTAGGCAGGGTACACACGTGACTGATGAGCTGAGGGAGTGGCTGGTAGTAGGCAAGGGGATTCGCCTTCACATCGAGAGCAATCGTATGAAGACGATGTGTGGCCGTGTGGGTGACTACAAGGTGTACATCCCCAAACGTCTTGTGGATAGGTGGAGGGCGTATTCTGGGTCGTGGTACAAACCGAAGCTGGTCTGCGGGAACTGCACGTACTTCGAGTACCTGAAAGGGAGATCATGAGCACTGAAGTAGGGGAGCTTCCGGAGTATCACGAGATTGTCAGAGCGCGGGATGTGCTCACACAGATCATCGAGGCGATTGAGGATGGCGTACTGACGGTCAAGGGCATAGGGCCGTTCTTGACGGAGGTGCAGAAGAAGGCCGTTCTTCCGAAGGGGTATGCCCGGTGCAAGTCGTGTGGCGGTAGTGGACCTTCTGGTAAGAGGCGCTGGCACAGGTTCGATTGTGGTGTCTCTGATGGCAGCTGATTGGGTCGAGAAGATCGAGGACATCACGAGGGAAGGGAATCCGGATCAGCTGCTGACGAAGTATGACGTAGCCGCGCTGCTGAAGGTGGCACCGATTACGGTCACGAGGATGGGCGCTGCTGGGAAGATTCCGAGAATCAAGATCAACGACAAGATGATCAGGTATCGGCTGGGCGATGTCCGGCAATTCATCAGGGAGAGGACAGAACTATGAAGGCCGAGCCGACTATCAAGAGGGTGAAGAAGCTCCCCGGCGCTATGCGTGCGGTCACAGTACCACCGTATGGCATTCTGATCGAGGGTGGCGTACATCCGAGCATCTACTGGGGTGTGCTGAATCACGAGCGGATTCATTGGGAGCAGTATTTGAGACTGGGCAGCGCGGTGAGGTTCTATCTGGTGTATGGCTGGATGTGGCTGAGATACGGATACGGAAGGCATCCTATGGAGATCGAGGCAAGGGAGCGGGCAGGAATCAGATGAAATGGCTGATATGCAAGTTCAAGGGGCACAAGTGGGGGAAGTGGCCCGGTTCGGCTGGTCAAATGGGCGAAGGCTTTGTGTTTACGTGTGACCGCTGTGGAGCGGCGGGTATCGCATGAGTGGGTTCACGAAGGTCAAGGCAACAAGGTATCTGGACTTCTACCGAGGTGAGTCGGAGTCGGGGAAGACGGCGCGTATTCTGATCAAGGGGCCGTCTGGCTTGCTTGGTGAGATCAAGTGGTTCGCACGCTGGAGGCAGTATGCGTTCTTCCCTCACGAGGGGACAGTGTGGAACCAGGAGTGCATGGCTGACGTGATGCTGATGATCGACAGTCTCATGCTGGAGAGGAAGCAGTTATGAAGTGCCGCTGTGATGCCGATGTCACAAACCGAGGTCCGAAGATGGCTGTGATGAGGGGGATGCCGCCGAGACGGAAGGTGTCACGAGTGATTAGCCACTACCGGGAGTCGGATAGTGCATACTTCTGGCACTGGGAGGATCAGGCATGGAATCTGAAAGGGAACAAGGCATGAGATGGATCAAGGCGTTGTGGCGGAGGTTCCTCTGTTCACAGGGGATGCACTGGTGGAGGCGTGAAGCGTCATGGTCACGCTGCAAGGCGTGTTGGAAGCGAGAGCGGCATGAGTAGGCGGAGATGGGCGGCGCTAGCCGCTACGGTGCTGGCGCTGTTGGCAATTGTGTTTGAGATCATTGCTGAGGTGGTGAGCCGATGAGCGAGTATGGATGGCGGATGCTGGTGGTCGCTGTGATGGTGGCTGCTTGGCTGGCGCTGGTGGCAACGGTTGGGAAGGAGCTGCTGTGATCTACACAACGATGAAGGCTAAGGGCATCCTGAGGAACCGCATTGTGATGGAGGGCGAGCGGGCCGAGATGCCGTGGCTTCGCCACTTCATGGAGCGTGCGGCTGCTGGCGAGGTGATTGGACAGCGGGTTGGGTCGATGAATCTGTTTCATTCGATGAACTGGGAGCCGGAGGCTGCAGAGAAGGTGCTGGCATACATAGCGACGGGAAGCTGGTCAGGGAAGCCTGAAGGGGCCAAGACGGGATTGCTCGGGCCGGATGGTGTGCCGATATGAGTATCGCTGAGATGTCATCCTCCGGGCGCTGGTACAAGGGCCAGACGTTCACTCCTCCGAAGGGGTCATGCTCTGAGCATGTGGTGGAGGTGCTGAATCCCAGCGTGATGGCCGAGCAGTCGATCACGAAGACGACTGGCAGCGGGTCGATCACGAGGACTGGTGATGCAGAGTGTGTGATGGCGAGGTGCACGGTGTGCCTCTATTCGATGATGTTCCCTGAGGTGGCAACAGTGCCGGGGCCGGGAGTGGCGGATGAGGAATACGCTGATGTAGCGATGAAGGTGTTCAACCTGTTGGGAGAGTCTGCTGATGAGTGATCTTGCAAAGGCATTGGAGGTGATGAGTGCTGATGCGTTTCCCGATGTAGATGAACCGGCATTCCCTACCAAGGATCACACCGAGCTGTATCGAGGGCTGGTACGCAAGATGGAGGCCGAGGCCACAGTGCTCCCTGGTATGGGGACCGCTGTGGGGTTGATCATCCGGAGACTGGCACGAGACTATGTGTGGGGTGTGGTCGCTGATCAGGCTGTTGCTAGTGGAAGTGTGACAACGGTCAATGCGGCAAGGGATATGGAGCGGGATCGTCGGATGATGAATCTGTTCAAGATGCTGTTGGATCAGGCGGGCCGAGCTGATCTGGAGCACGCGCTGAAGACCGAGTTTGTGCTGGGTTTGGTCACGGAGTTCATGAAGGTATACGATGCGGAGCTAGAGGATCAAGTTGTGCGCATCAGGATCAAGGAGTTGACAAAGAGTGTTGCTATCACGTATGTTGAGTCTATACAGGGAAGGGTTCGGAAATGATCACGACCTACAATAGCAACTGCATGAAGTGCATGAACGGTTCAGTACATCCGTGGCACGATGACGGGACACCCGCTGAGGTCATCCAGAACGACCCGCGATTCAGCCAGCTTCCTCCAGAGAAGATGGATCGGTTTGAGAGCAGCCATCGAGCGAGAAAGCGGCAGACGGTGCGGCGATAGGTTCGATCACGGGGGTCGATCTGATCGTTGGTGTAGTACCAACTGAGCGACAATCAATGTCAAATTAGTAGTTGAGGTGCGGCAATGGCATATGGTGGTGTAGAGATTCGGTTGAGTGCTGAGAAGGCGCAGATGCTGAGTGAAGCACTTCGTAAGCTAGGGAGAGCAAAGCGGCTCGCAGGGATTCCTAATGGGGAAGACCAGAAGTCGATGGAGGGACTTGCGGATATGATCGAGTCTGTCTCCAGGGGGAAATGGGAGCAGGCCGGAGATGAGGAGATAGAGGTGGTGTCCGCATGAGTTTGACGATCAATGTCGATATGGACGGGGTGGTGTACGACTTCAATGCGGCAATCACGTCAGCTGCTGAACTGAGGCTGGGGCGCAAACTTCCGCCGTATCCGACTACATGGAGTATGTGGGAGCTGTGGGGTATCAGCCGGAGCATGTGGTACTCGATCTTCCATGAGTCGATCAGGAACAGTCAGGTGTTCGATCAGAGGGAGCTGGACATTGAGGGCGCGGTTGATGGCCTGAAGAAGCTGATCAAGGCTGGCCATCGGGTTCGTATCGTCACGAGTAAGAAGCTCCGGTTCCCTGAGTCAACAGCTGCAGCGCAGATTCAGGTGATCCGCTGGCTGAAGCATCACGAGTTGCTGAATCATGTGGAGCTGGTGTTTGCTCACGACAAGCAGGGCTACTTGGCTGATGTTGTTGTAGACGACAAGCCGACTCTGAAGTGGGCGCAGAGGGGCGCGCTGAATCTGCTGTTCGATCAGCCGTGGAATGCTGCGGTGCATGAGGATGCCTACAGAGGGCCGCTGGCTGTGGTGAGGACGTATGGTTGGCATGACGTGTTGGATGAGATTGCCGAGCTGGACGGGACACCGGAGCTGAAGAACGATCTGGGCGAGGGAGCGGGTGGCGGATGAGTGCTGAAACTAGGTTCATAGCCTCTAATCAGCGCGGAGATGTCAGTGTCGGATGAGACGCTGCTGAGGAGGGTTGATGAGCGAACTTAACAGAATGGCACTCGATCAGTTGCGACTGATTGAGGATGGCTGGACAGATGTAGGTCCGGCTTCCGGGATATCACGCACAGCTCTGAAGCGTCTTCTGGAGATGGAGCTGATCGTGGTGAGAACGGTGAGCTTCAGCTACTGGGGTTTCAGGGGTTGGGTTAGCGACCCGGTGGAGAAGGGCCAGAGGGTGCAGGCCAAACTGACGGAGCAGGGCGTGGATATGAAGGCGGCGCACAGTGAGTAGAGGACACTGATGGATGAACGACTCGAACGGGTAGCGGAGGCATATCACGAGGAAGTCCACGGTTCGGGGTGCGACGGTACGTACCACCACCCACACGACAATCCTTGCATGGTGACAGCGAGGGAGGTGGCCCATGACCTTATCGAAGCGTACCTCGGTGACGACGACGACGTGTACGTCAAGGTCGCCAAGTCTGAGTCTGGCCTGCCACCGGATGGTGTCGTACATGACGGCGAAGGCAACTGGCTGGTTCCGCTGAGCTTGGAGGAGTCGTGAAGATCAGACTCATACTCGCATGGTATGACGTGTGGATAGGTGCCTATTGGGATCGAGGCAATAGGACGCTCTACCTGATGATTCCCATGATTGGCGTAGCCGTCACCTTCGAGAAGCGCATTGTGAACTGTGACACGGAATGCTTCACATGCGGAGAGGGGCAGCCGAGGGATGAGTGTCAGTATTCTCAGCGCACATGCGGACACCACTGCAACTGTGCATGGACGCAAGACATCTGCCACTGGTGCGGTAAAGAGTTCGGGGAGGTCAAGTGATGACGGCTATAGATGCGCGGGAGTGGGCGTCGGCGGTAGCTAAAGGTTCACGAGGGACTAGCCGATAATTGGTGTATGACATCACGAGAATCCTAGATGGGGTGGACTATGAGTACGAGAATTACGATTCTGATGCTGTTGGTGGCATTATTCGCTGCAGCTTGTGGGCAGCCTGAGGCCGTTTACAAAGCTCCTGAGACAACTGTTCCGGTTATCACATCGACAACCACACAGCCTTCGGTGACAACCACCACAGAGGCTCTCACATGGACTGTGGAGACAGATGTGTTGGTGGTGGGTGATTCGATTGCTGCGGCGGGCGTGCTGCAGGCGATTGGCGATGAGCTGGATGTTCTGTGGATTCCTGAGACGGGATACACAGGAGGTCAGGCAGCAGCAGCCGGTGTGTCGAGTATGGATGAACAGGACGTGATGGGGATTGTGTCACGGGATGTGATTCCGTACTCAGGGCTGGTGGATGCTTACAGATCGAGCAGGCATGAGGCGGATGTGGAGTACGGAAGACCCTACTTCGGAAACAGTCGCGGTTATCCAGAGTATGGGCCTAGTCCACTGGAGGTCAGGGATTATCTTGATGGCGTGCTTGCTGATGTTGAGCAGATCGAGTTCACGGTTGCTGATGTGTTGCAGGAAGGAAATGTGCTCACCGGAGTGATAGATGCCGATGGGAACGTGATTATTGCTGCGACGGTTGTTGATGCTACGGAGTTCCAGGACTTGTACCCAATGATCGAGGGGTTGAGCTGGGAGGTTGCGGAGTGCGTACAGAACACAACATGGACGGTGGTGCGTCAGGAGGACAGCACGGTGTACCCAAGACCTGATGCTGGCGACGGTGTGCGAGCTGTGTATGGGGACGAGAAGGTTGATGGGTGGTTGGAAGAGTTCCGTGCGAAGGTGTCGTTGGATGGGCGCTCCGAGTTTGAGGGGTGGGGCAAGTTCGGAGGGGTGTGGAGTCCTGAGATGGAGTGGGAGTACCGGGCGGTGTCCAATGGGTACTCCCACGTCAACAACAATGGCTCTGATAGCCCGATGACGGCGAAGGCGATTACCGATATCGAGGTGCGCGAGGCTGTGTTGCTGGAGGCAAAGGCTCGGATGTTCTTGTTCATGTGGTACCAGAGGTATGAGCTGGGTGTTGATGGTCACGGATTCGCCACTGATTTGGGGTACCAGGATGTGGATCAGCTCTACTGGAGTGACGCGATTCCGGATGAGTTGGAGAAGCTGTTCACGCCATTTCCATACATACGGGAGGCTAGGACGTTGAGTGATCCGGTCCTGATTTGGTCGGATATCAAGGAACGGGATCATGTTGGTATCCCGGAGGGTGATGGATTGGCGTGGGGGTACAGGGCGGATTCTCACGGGTGCGGCGCAAAGGAGCAGTCATCTGGGTATGGGCTGTTCATCATGGGTTATGACATTTTCGTGCAGGATGAGATAGTGGGTTTCTATCCAGCGATGGCAAGGGGAGCGAGGGTTGACGCTGTGGTAGCATCGAGCGTACGGATGCAGCCGAGCGAGTACATCGGAGGGTTCATGGTCGGGGAGTTGATTCTTGATGGCTGAACCGATTCCGAAGAACTATCCAAATAAGCGTCAGAAGCCAACCACCAAGACGCTGAATCGACAGAGAGCCGCTGAGAGACGATCTGAGCGAGCTGAGCGGCGGGGAGGTCTACGGACATCAGTAGTGGATAGGAGTGGTGGTACGTGCGAGTGGCCGAGCTGCGGTGTTCCTGCAGCACACATGGCGCACATTCGAGGCATCGGACGGGGTGGTGACCCAACTGGGGTGAGGGACAATGAGCGCAATGTGGCGATGTTGTGTGTATGGCATCACGATCTGTTGGATGGGAGAGTACCGATGAAGCTGAGAGAGGTTGAGGAGTTGCTGCTTGCCCACATTGGTCACGAGATTGATAGAGCATTCTGAGGAGTTGAGATGAGGCTGAAGACGCATACGTTGAGGAACGGCGACACGCTCACAGTGGAGACGGAGATTGACCACGACGGACGGATCACGAAGGCCGATGTTGTGATCGAGGTGCTGGAGACGAAGAAGAAGCACACGGTTCTGAGGGTGTCGATTGGGAAGGTGGTCAGTTCGGCATGAGTGCTCGGGCACACTGAAATCGTGTATAAGAGAGCAATGGAGGTCATCATGAGGAGCGGGAAGCGTCGGGGTGAGAATCTGCAGGCGGAGAAGGCCGGGAAGATGGGCTATGAGTTCTGGTCACGACGACCCTACTTTGGTGAGGGCAAGATCGGGAAGATGTTCACACACAGGGCCGAGCGACGACGGGCGAAGCGTTTGGTGTATGAGCAGATGGAGGAGGACTGATGGACAATCACGGGAAAGAGCTGACACAGATAGCCGCCGTCGCGGTGGCGAGTCTGGAGAATGAACGATTCGGTCAGGCCAATGCGAATGCACTGGTGTTCACCGAGGACGGTACTGATCTGGTCGGGATGCAGGCGTACATCATCACGGATGATGTCATTGCTGAGCGTCTGCGGCAGGAGGAGAAGTTCGGCACTGATCGGTTGCACAGCCGGATCGAGTGGGGAATGATCCTCGCTGAGGAGATCGGTGAGTGGGCCGAGGAGATCACGGGCGAGGATGTGGCCGAGGCGCTTGGTGCGGATACGCTGGAGTATTCGATGGCCGTGGACGTGCTGTCTGATCTGAGCGCAGCAGGCCGTAGGGCGAGAAGGTGGCTGGAGAGTCATCGGTGGGAGAGCACACAGCAGCAGGCCGTCATGGATGCCGAGGTGCGCGAGGCGGCGAGTTCAGAATGAGCTACAACTACATCGGTCTTGATCTGGAGACAAGCGGAACAACCCATGAACACCACGTACCGATTCAGATAGGGGTGGCGCTTGATTCGGGCTGGGCGTTCAATTCGTTGATCGGTGGATGGGATTGGGGTATCGAGAGGTGGGATGATGGAGCGTTTGAGGTTCATGGAATCACGAGGGCTCGGTTAGCGGGCGCGCCGGTTGCGGCTGTGGTGGATGAGCAGCTTGTGAAGTTCCTGGACACATCAGCCGGACCCGGTACGAAGATCATGGTGGGCTGGAACGTCGGATCGTTTGATAGACCATTCATCAGTCAGTACCTTCCGAAGACGGCGGGTCTGTTCATCAGGCGAACGCTTGATCTGAATGCAGCGTGCTACTTGTTGGATGAGAAGGGTGTTCGGAATCCGGATACTCTGAAGCGTCAGGCCAAGGCGTACGCGAATGACAAGCTGGCTGAGCTTCACGAGGTAGCGGGGCTGAGCCGTCATGATGCGGAGTACGATGCGAGGGCGGCGCTCCACGAACTGGACTATCTGAGGAGGATGCTGTGACTGATGGGCCGGTTCTGCATGTGCTTGATGACGGGGAGGGGCAGTGGTATGGCGTGGCGGGTGGTCACATCAGGAAGCTGTACTTTCTGAGGCTGATCACGAGCTACTTCGCCGTGGACATCCGTGAGCTGGGATTCAGGATGTCATGCTGGGGTGAGATCAAGCATGGGATGTGCAGGCTGGTCAGCAGCAATGACAAGAGCACATGGAGTGCTGAGGAGCACGAGGCGATGGAGGACGGGTATTGGCCCTATGAGTGGGATGATCTGTACTTCATAGATGGCAAAGGCGATATCCCCATCACGTATTGGGCTGTGCTCTGATGAAGATTCTTGGGCTGTGCGGATATGCGGGGGCTGGCAAGGATCACGTCTTCGACTACCTGAAGGAACACTCCGAGATCATGCATGTTCGACGTGTGGCGTTCGCTGACGGTGTGAGGGATGAGGTGGCCGAGACGTTTGGTATCGCTGACTGGCATAGTGATCCGGCGTTCCAGAAGCCGTACAGCGAGGGTGTGCGCTTCGTGCTTCAGAGGTGGGGTACGGAGTTCCGGAGGGCGCAGGATGATCTGTACTGGGTCAAGAGAGGTATTGAGAAGGCGTACGACTTGGAGAAGACGCTTGATGCCGATGAGTTTGGTCTTCCGTTCAAGGGGACACCGGAGCACTACCTTCTGGTGGTGTTCACGGATGTCCGTTTCGAGAACGAGGCGGTCGCGATTCAGCAGGCTGGCGGTAGGGTGTTGCAGGTCATGGCTTCGCTTCCGGTTCGGATCGAGCGATTGGGCGGGGTACCGGCTGAGGGTCATGCTTCCGAGGTGATTGACTTCTTCTACGACGGCGTAGTGACCAACAATCGAGACGGGGATATTCCGGTGCTGGCATCTGAGGATAGGGCATGGCTGGGCATGGGGTTGAATCTGTGAGTGACTTCTATGAGGAGATGCGACAGCTGGTCGGTGAGTACAAGGACAGCTGGTGGAGTGACGCAGCGTGCAAGGGGCTTGATTCGGACCTATTCTTTCCTGAGCGTGGGCACACATCGCGCAAGGCAAAGCAGGTGTGTTCTGGATGTCCAGTGAGGGCGGAGTGTTTGGCCTATGCACTGGAGTTGAATGAGCGATTCGGAACATGGGGAAACAAGACTGATAGGGAGCGGTGGAAGATCAGGAAGAATCTCCAAGAGGACACTTGACGAATCACTTGACAGTACCGAGTTGAGCAGGTTACAATGTAGGTATGAACACAGAGGTCACATTCAGCAATTGGCTGTCAAAGGATGAAGAAGACTTGGTAGCCGATATCGAGTCATGGTTGAGCGAGTATCAGTACACGAGCCGGAGCACAGGGCAGTCTTTCAAAATCAACCCTGACAAGGGCGACGGCTACTGGTGCGGAACCCACGAGGGCTACTGCTCACGGTCATGCGGAGATCGGCGCTGGGGCAAGTTCGGCGCAGCGGGTGTGTTGTTCTACCACAGGGCGACTCGGACGTTCCTGATGAATCAGCGTTCCAAGGCCATCCATCATGGAGGACTCTGGAGCACATTGGGTGGCGCAATCGACCGTAACGAAGATTCCTTTGATGGAGCCATGAGAGAGGTCGAGGAGGAGATCGGGATGGTGCCAGCACCATATTGGATGCTCACTTCTCACGAGGATGTCACCGAGGGCGATCACAGCAACTGGACGTACACCACATTCGTGGTCGAGGTCGGGGAGCAGTGGGAGCCGGAGTCCGGTGATTGGGAGAGCATGGATAACCGCTGGGTCACGCTGAGCGAACTGAGCAGCCTGAACTTGCATCCATCGTTCAAGGAGAACATCCACACATTGCTGAAGGGCATGTACGAACAGGGAGCATTCGCATGAAGACGTGTGACATCTATGGCTGCATCAAACGGTCAGTCTGTCGGGTCAAGAATATCGGAACGGGAAACGAGATGGAGCTGTGCAAGTTCCATCGCGGTGGGTACATCGGGTACCCGATGATCACAGAGATCAGGAAGGTCGAGTTGAAGGCATGAGCTTGATAGTGCAGATGAGCGTCACGAAGTCCCCTACCCATTTGGAGCAGATTGGGTACTTGAACATCCAGAACGTGACACCGTTCGGGCCATCTGAGGATGTGGAGAACGAGTATGAGGTTACGTACGATGGGCGTGTGTACGGGGTGGTGCTCCACAGGCGTGAGGATGGCGCTGTGCGTCTCACAAGGTTGGCGCTTGCGTTGGTGGAGGAGACTGGCATTCTGGACGCTCAGAAGCGCTCTAAGGGCTACGGGAAGCTCGCGAGTAGAGAGACGAAGGGTGAATCATGAAGGTGGCTGATTTGGTTGTAGGCGAGTACTACGCATACAGGGATTCCAAGTGGTCAACGATCGAGCGTGTGCGAGTGGTGGAGACGAAGGTTCACCGGATCACGCAGGGCGGAACGTGGCACATGTACGCATCGGAGAGGCCGGACGGCGTGCTGGTGTCTGCAATTCACCCTGATGGCGCACCGTCGTCACTGTCAGGAGTCCGGCGAGCACCCAAGCCAAGCAAGGACAGGCCGAGTTTATTGGACAAGCTCTACGATGAGCAGTCGAATCGGTACCGTGTGCTTCCGAGGTACCTGATCAAGACGTGGGATGATCACGAGGCGGGTGTTGTGAGGGCTGAGGTCGCTAGGAATGTGTATCTGGGGAAGCAGCAGATGCAGATAGAGGCTATGCAGGTCAAGATCGGAAAGCTTCCGGCTGAGCTGCAGGAACACTTCAGGGCGGTGAGCGATACGATGGGTGTGAGGATCGTTCTGAGTAGGTCGTACGAGGCTGAGAATCTGGTGGATGTTCTGCTGTCGAGGGGGTAGATCACGCAGAGGTGTTGGGGGAATATCCAGAGTTGGTGTATGATCCTTGGACGGGTGTAGCACCAATCAAGATCGGAGCTGGGTATATGAGCTTGCTTACTGAGGCACTTGAACGGCAGAAGGTCCGGCACAAGGTCGGCCACTGCAAGTTGGCGGCAGATATATCGGAGATGGCTAATGTAGCCGAGGTGGTGGAGCTACTGGAGTCTACGAGTGTGACTCCAGTTCTGAAACGGGAGATTCTTCGGGAACTGGGAGCCGAGTTTTCCGGGAGCACGCTTCACGGAAAACTCCATCAGGGCTGCAAGTGTGGATGGTGTATCGAGAACTTTGGCCCTGGTGGGTGGCTCAAATGAGCTTACTGGATGATGCCAAGAGCGTTCAGGCATCACGCAAGATCGAGAACGCATCCAAGAGCCGACCGAGCCACCCAAAGGGGTGGGAAGTTGGGCTGGACACCGAGAAGAACGAGATCGTCACGGCGTTGGATCATCCGCTGCAGGTGGGCGAGTACCAGGATGCGTTCACTGAGCTGTTGGTGGAGTGGGGATTCGACCCGGAGCTGTTCAGCATCGAGGATGATCGGGTAGAGGTCCGTACGTGGAACGGCATGAGCAACGTCAAGGGGCCATACGGCGGTGAGTTGGTCAAGCTCTGGTACTACAAGGCCAAGGTGATTCGTAGGCGTCCGAAGGCCGATATCAGCGATCTGGTGAAACGCATTAGGAGCCGGAAGAAGATCAAGAGAGTGGAGCGGGGAGGGAACCGCTCCTTCGTTGTGTTCAATGCCGACTGGCAGCTGGGCAAGAAGGATGGCCGAGGTACCGAGTTCACAATCACCGCGGTGAAGAACACCATTCCGGTCATCAAGGAGCGCTACAAGCAGCTGAGGCGTGAGGGCCACGAGATCAGCACTCTGATCATTGCCAATATGGGCGATTTGGTCGAGGGGTGCGCGGGTCACTATCCCATGCAGACGTTCACAGCAGAGCTGTCACGCAGGGAGCAGGTCCGGCTGGCGCGCGAGCTGGTCACGGAGCAGATTCTGGGCTGGGCTGACGACTTCGACAAGGTGATTGTGCTCGCGGTGGCTGGCAATCACGGCGAGAACCGGAACGACAGCGGAAAGAGCTTCACGAATCTGGGCGACAATGACGACGTTGCGCTGGTGGAGCAGATAGCCGATTCATTCGATCTGGCGGGGAAGGTGGGATCGAGATACGATCACGTCAGCTTCCTGATTCCGGACAACCAGCTGAGCTTCACTCTGGACGTGAGCGGGACCATCGTTGCGTTCGCTCATGGTCATGCAGCGAACACGAGGGCGACGATGGGGAAGAACCTCGCACACACCAAGGAATGGGATTGGTGGTACGGGCAGATGATGGGCAGGCAGCCGGTGGCGGATGCCGATATGCTGGTCACGGCTCACTTCCACTACCTGAGCTTGCTGAGGCAGGGTCACCGGACAGCATTTCAGTGTCCACCGTTGGATGACGGGTCGGAGTGGTTCGTGGATATGCACGGGCTGGAGAGCCATGCCGCAATAGCAACCATGTTGGTTGGTGGCGGCACGGAGATGGGTGCTGCAGGTTGGTCTGATCTGCTGGTGACGAATCCGGATGCTGTTATGACTGTTGTGTAGATGCGTGCCGTAGTGGTACGGTTCGGGTCATGACGATAGACACAGAGCGGATTGAGCGGGAGTTCACGAGGCACATCAGGGCTGAGACAATCACTGATCC
>VAPK010086062.1_pt1 | contig 17859 bp, 14 predicted proteins | sample 3395031 | NCBI WGS metagenome assembly VAPK01 (sample SAMN08290443, study PRJNA428436) | hydrothermal vent metagenome | isolation source: Deep-sea hydrothermal vent chimney 1 | place: Pacific Ocean: Juan De Fuca Ridge
AAAGCCGCCTGGGATCAGGCACAGGTCACCGAAGCCTCCGAACTGCTCGTGCTCTGCTTTGATCACAAAGCCTGGGAAAAAAATCCAGCTGGCTACTGGCGGGACGCCCCCGCCGAAGTGCAGGAATTTATGCTTCCCGCTATTCAAAATTACTATAATGAAAAGGAACAGGTGCAACGCGATGAAGGCATGCGCTCCTGTGGCATCATCGCCATGTCGCTAATGCTGATGGCACGTTCATTAGATTATGACAGTTGCCCAATGGATGGGTTTGATTATGCCGCAGTGGCAAAACTCATCAAGCTGCCTGCCGATCATGAAATCTGCATGATGCTGGCCATTGGCAAAAAAACCCAGCAAGCCTGGCCTCGACCCGGGCAACTGGAGATGGGTGAAGTCCTTATTCAAAATAATTTCTAAGCTGGGCTAAGGAAGGCTGAAGGAAGGCTGGAAAAATCAGCCTTCCTTAATTGTGATGCAGTTGACATTTTCCAGCTACACAATCCCACCATCCATACCGATAATTAAAAGCGTAACAACACTTGGGCAAACCCGGTGAAAACCGGAGACGCAAAGCTACCGATCTAAAGACTGCCATTTGCAGTCCATGACCGCGGAGCTACCGGAACGGCCACTATGCACGTTCCGAGCATATCTACTGCGTCACTGCCCTGACTTCATTCTACATTTTTATGCAGACAGGTTAGCTATGAGCACACAGCCAAAAGTAGTTTCTCTCGACAGCCATCCCGCGCATAGCAACGTTGCTGAACGGGTTAAAGCACAAAAACTCCTGGAGACATTTAAAACGCAGAGTGTTACCTATGCGCGAACATTGATGCAGCAAATGCTGGATGGCGCGGATGATCGTCTATTTGAAATGGCAGAAAAAGCCGATAACAACACCGATCAATCCGTCTATTTTGATTCCATGCGCATAGTGCGACTAAAGCGAAAAAATATTGAATCTGATTACCGAAAAAATATAGAAAATTTATTTACCAATTTCTGGAACCCAAAACCTGAATCTCAGGCAACCACACTAAGTGACAGCGATCTATCTTGTGAAAATCTGTCTCTCATGGAAGAAGTTGATCTGGAAGAATCGCTGGCTATCAGTACTCTGACCAGCAAAATTCGCTCTAATTTTTCTCAGGAAATCTACGCAATTGAACAACGCATGATGCAAATTGCTCCCGGTATCAAAGTAACCGCTGACACTAATCCTCTTGACCCTGAAAATCTGTGTCTGGCTTTCAAGGATGCCACCGAGACTCTGGATACTGAAATTAAGATCAAACTGATTATTTTTAAACTGTTTGACCAGCATGTTAACGAAACCATTGGCTCACTGTATCAGGCCGTTAATAACAGCTTTATTGAAGCGGGCATCATGCCCAAAATTAGAACACGCATGCCACAACGCCCATCATCAGGGGACTTGTCTGGTTCGACTACTGCAACGGATACGGCTGAAACTCCAATCCATTCAGATCAACCGTTTGACTTCAATAGCAACCCAGAAGGCTCCGAGATATTAATTCCTTTGCAACAACTGCTCGCACAGGCAGGCATAGCTCACTCGCCTGCAATGGGACACGCTGCACCAATCGGCGCTGGCATGAGTGCTGCTGGTTTTCATGGTGGCTCAGCTGTGGCCGGACTCCCCACCGGTTCCACTACACAGGTACTGAGTGCGCTAAGTCAAATTCAATCTGTCAGCAATACCAGCTTGCCCACCGGTGGCACCCCGCAGGAAGTTAGCTCTCATATAAAAACCTTGCTGGTCAATCAGGTAGCCGAAGTAGCTGGAGAACCGGTTAGTCTTAACGAGGTTGATAATGGCATTATTGATGTTGTCTCGATGTTGTTTGAATTTATTCTCGATGATGAAAATCTGCCTGCAGTCGCAAAAGCTGAAATCGCACGACTGCAAATTCCTATGCTGAAAGTTGCTGTTATCGATAAGGAATTTTTTAGCACTCAGGGGCACCCTGCTCGCGTACTCCTGAATGTATTAGCCAAGGCTGGGATGGGCCTTGATGAAAGCACACAAAATAAAAACAATCCGATCAGCACACAGATCAAGCAGGCTGTTGAAAAAATCATTACCGAGTTCGAAGATGATGTCAGCATATTTACCCAGGTGCTGGAAGAATTTACTATCTTTTTAGATGAACAACATGAGCGTGAAAATTCTGCAGAAGAGTCTGCACTCGCCGTTTTTCAGCGCAAAGAAGAAGTGGCTCTTGCACAGGCATGGGTAAAAGAAACGCTCGAAGAAGTGCTATCTGGCAAACAACTTCCCGAACAAATTGAGAAAATTATTCAGGGTCCCTGGCGTGATGTGATGTTGCACACCTGGCTAAACGAGGGTGAAAGTTCAGCGCTGTGGAAAAACCAGTTACGATTTATTGATGTGCTGGCCTGGTCGGTCGAACCCAAGAAAATGTCAATGGATAAAAAGAAACTTGGCAACATCATCAAACAACTGATTCATACCCTGCGCGATGGTTTGGCCAATATTGATTACCCACAGGATAAGACCGACAAACTATTTAATGCTCTGGAAGCCTGGCATCTGGCCAGCGTGCGAGGTCTGTTGCATCAGGGTGAAGAAACTTTAGCCGAAGATGATGCCGCCATGAGTAGTATTCAACAACAAAACCCCGAGGCTTCTTTCTTCCTGTTCGAAGAACCTGACACTGACGGTGATCCCATTGATCGGCTATCTGCTATCGAGCAGGATCTCAATGCACTTGAAAATACCGACATAAGCTCAAGCATTGCCAGTAGCACAGAACATGCTGAAAATAATTCGTCATCAGAAATTGAACAAACTATTGTAGATATGGAACAGCAGGTTGCCTCCCTTTCTGAGCTGGAAGACATGCTCAACGATGTTCTCGAAGATTCTGATGGGGACAGCGAAGACCGAGAAATTATGGAAGATATCGTACTCAGTAGCTGGGAAGAACCTGATAGCGCCGAGAATTATCCTGAAGATGAATATCTGGATATCGCTCGTCATCTTGACGCCGGTAAGTGGGTTGAATTTTTTGATGACAAGGGCAATGCCCAGCGCGCCAAACTGGCATGGAAAAGCGAGCTGCTCGGTGAATACACCTTCCTTAACTGGAAATTTGACGTAGTCGCCGACAAAACTCTGTTTGGTCTTGCCGCCGATCTGCGCTGCGGTCGAGCAAAAGTCATTGATGACATTCCTATTCTTGACCGTGCGCTGACTGCCGTTCTATCTGGCATCAAACGGAGCGCATAAACAACCCACAGGTATGTGTATGACTGACGCGCTATTCAACGTGGCGTTTACTGAATGAATCTCCCCGCCGCAAGCAGACAGGTATCCATTGTAGGTTCGCCTTCAGGCGAACATGTGCGGCTAAAGCCGCACCTACGACAGTATTTCGCTACAAGCAGCGGGGAATTATACCCAATGCATAGAGATTAAAGTATTTTCATTTCCCGCCGAAACCACAAAGTAACAGCTATCTTTCACTATTTTCAAAAATGGAAATTCTCATGCTTAAAAAAGAAACCGGCTCCAGCATCTCACGTTTAATCCGACTGTTATCTTCCATCTTGCTTATCAGCTTTGCTCTTGGAACAGGAGCCTGTAGCAGCGGTGGCAGTAGTGAAAGTACATCCGCATCCGGCAGCGCTCAATAAATAATGTGATTAACAAGGATATCGATATGCCGAAGTATTTATCTCTATCAATTATTTCCCTATTGTTGCTACTAGGTACGGGTAACCCGGCGCTGGCATTGACAGTTGGCGAACAATATACGATTACTATAGAAAAAATTAACAGCGATGGCAGCCTGACCGCAGATAGCACCTCACTCGAAATTTTCACCACCGCCACGGCTGACTCTGATGGAAAACTTAGCTTCTCATTCGATAGCGGCATCCCGGACAACAGCAGCTGTAACTTTATGGTCATCACCCTCACTAACAGCAGTGATGCGGTAGAACGTAGAAGTCTGGTTCCCTGTCCTGATGCGGGTAATGGATTGCCTTTAGGAATATCCGGTGTTACCCAGAAACAGGCTGATGCCTTAATTGCAGCGTTTGCAACCGCCGGTTCAGATGACCCCATCCTGGCAATATTTGGCTTTACGATTGTTCGTTCTGAAGGCATTACTGAAGCTGAACTATCAACGATGGCTGACATCTGTTATCAGGGCATTGCCGGGGCAGGCGGCTTTGTGGACGACATGACCGGCAAGGGTGTAACCACCGCCCAGTTACTAAGCTACCGCAACAAAATTATTTCCCTGCTGGCAGATCCCGATACCGGCTACAGTAAACTGCTGAAAGACTCGGTGGATGTTTCAAGCACCAATGATTCCACCCTTGAAGCCGCCAAACGCGGTGAAGCCGCAGCCCAGCTATTAAGTTACCTTGTTCAGGCGGCAACCACCGCGGGCTTCAGTCAGGATCGCATTATGGAAGCATTCAATGCCATGGGCTCCATTGCAGTTCCATTAATCACGACCGCAGCGGGTAATGGTAATCTTTCTGCAGCAACGGCTCAATCAATTAACTCTTCTGTTGGTGGGGGCATCCAAAAACTCGGAGCAGATCGAGCCATTGAAAAATACACTCAGGCATTAACCGCATTGGGTGCCAGCGGAACAGATCTGACAACCTTTACAACAGCCGCAAACACTCTAATAACCACCATGAGCAACGCCTTTGCCGAGTTTGATAAGGTGTTTAATGGTTCAGAAACTAGCAGTGATGTGAGTACAGCAGATGCCACGATGACAAGTACCATGGATGCGGCATTTAGTACCTTTAGCACTAGCACATCGGCAAGCAATGCCCGCATTGTTACCATGATTGCCAACATATGTACTGCAATGGGATCAGGTTCGTCTACCTGTATTCCAACCAGCAACTTCAAGTTCAGCCAAAATGGCGGTGGCACAGTAAACTGGCCGATTATGATGGTTATTCCAACTGACTGGGTATCCACTATCACAACAGCTGGTGGTGGTTTGTCTTACACTCAAGACACGGTTGCCATTCCTGGAGATTTAGCAGGTCAAACCCGTAACGACTATAATGCCATTCCTAGCCCCTACAAAGAATTATTTCAAATTCAATTTGATGTCATGATCCAGGAATTTGTACGCTTTGGTTCACAGGGCGGTGACATGGATGCCGATAACGCACTGGAAAAAGCTTTTTCAGATGCCCTGGTAGCGATTGCTGGCAATATTAATGGTACGACTGATGGCAGCACCGCAATTAGCAGCGCGCAAAAAGAAGCACTGGTGGAATTAATGAAGTCACCACAGTTCTAACGACAACGTAAAAAAGAACAAAAGGGGAACCCAGTTGGTTCCCCTTTTTTATGCCCATATTTTATGTGTAATCAAGTTTTCAGTTAGCCAACCGATAACCAATACGTCATCTATTGAGTATATTTATTATGACCACGCTCCAGCAATCTTTCGCAACTGAACAGAAATCTGCCCAGATTGAAATCCTTTTATTTTATCTTCATTCCCGATTACCTTTTGGTATCAATGTGCTTAAAGTAAAAGAAATTATCCCCTTGCCAAACTTGGCTCAGTTGCCCAATGCCAATCCAGTTATTTGTGGTGTCGCTAACCTACGGGGGATCACGCTGCCGGTTATTGACCTCGCCAAAGCCATTGGTCAAACCTCGGCCTCCACATCCGTTCAGACTTCAGTAATCATTACTGAATTTAATCGTGGCCTACACGGCTTTCTGGTAAGCAGAGTTGATCGCATTGTCCATCGTGACTGGAAAGACATCCTGCCGCCACCGAACACGCTGGGAACATCAACATATACTTCGGGCGTCACCCAGGAAAATGATGCGCTGGTGCAGGTACTGGATCTGGAAAGTATTATTGCCACCTTCGATTCAGTCACTGATGGCGAGTATGCTCAAATATCAACCGAGGGACTCGATGCCCAAAATCGACGTCAGCGAATTTTAGTAGTGGATGATTCGGCCATGGCGCGAACACAGACTGTGCGCACACTGGATTCACTGCAAGTTCCCTATGTGATGGCGCGAGACGGCAAAGACGCTATTGAGATTTTAATGAAATTAAACGTAGATAATGCTGATCCAGCCGATGCTATCAGTCTGGTGCTTTCAGATATCGAAATGCCGGAAATGGATGGCTACAGTCTGACTCAGCAAATCCGTCAAACCCCGGCTCTGGCCGAGTTGTATATTCTTCTGCACACCTCACTCAATGGCGCTATCAATACAGAACGCGCAGAAAACTGCGGAGCCAATGCCGTATTGACCAAGTTTGTCCCTGAAGAGCTGGCCGCACAGGTCATTCATGGCCTAAAACAGACCATTAAAAATACCGTTTAAGTAGATAGCCTGAGATATTCAGGACAATAGAAACTTGGCCTGCGACTATTATTCAAACTCAGCTGAATAATAATCGCAGTTAGTCTAAAAAAATGAAGTAACCTGAGTGCGCCTAAATTCTATTTTTAAATTAGCGGAGCACTTTTCTATAGTTTCTAATTCATACTGAAACTACAGGATCTTCCCCCTGCGGAAAATCTTAAACAGGAACTACATTTGAGGCTTGCAAACCTTTAGGTCCACTTTCGACTTCAAATGTTACCGTCTGACCTTCGTTCAAAGATTTATAACCTTCTGCGGTAATTGCAGAAAAATGAACGAATACGTCTTCACCTCCATCTTCCGGTGCGATAAAACCAAACCCTTTTGAATTGTTAAACCACTTTACAGTTCCGTTACTCATAAAAACAACCTCGGTACCAAATACAACGTCTTGTTTAAGTCCTTCTGGACTCTATTTTTTGAAAGAATAAAAATTAACTGTAGAGTCAATTTCTTCCTCCCCCGGTTACCGCGTGCCTATTATTATTCAATAATGCAGCACTACAGTTGCGAGCAGTATAGCTAATAATTACGCAAATGTGATTATTTATTTCTTAACGCCAAACAACTAAAGTCGGCATAATTTTTGCTGTTTCCTCGAGGCCAGAAAATCACAAGCCAATTAGCCTGCTGTTTTTTCTGAAACATCCCGGTAAATTTCAGATCCTGCATCAATAAATTCCTGGGCTTTTTCCTGCATGCCTTTTTCCAGCACCTCTGTTTCATTTAGCCCCTGTGCCGCCGCATAATCACGCACGTCCTGAGTGATTTTCATTGAGCAGAAATTCGGCCCGCACATAGAGCAAAAGTGCGCAACCTTATGCGCCTGTTTAGGCATGGTTTCATCATGAAAGGCCTGTGCCCGATCAGGATCTAGACCCAGACTAAACTGATCTTCCCAACGAAACTCAAAGCGCGCCTTCGACATGGCGTTATCTCGTATTTGCGCACCGGGATGGCCTTTGGCCAGGTCGGCGGCATGGGCGGCAATTTTGTAGGTAATAATGCCTTCTTTCACATCATCCCGATTGGGCAGGCCGAGATGTTCCTTGGGCGTCACATAACAAAGCATGGCGCAGCCGTACCAGCCAATCATCGCCGCACCAATACCTGAGGTGATGTGATCATAGCCTGGGGCAATGTCGGTAGTCAGTGGCCCCAACGTATAAAAGGGTGCCTCATCACAGCACTCCAGCTGCTTGTCCATGTTCTCTTTAATCATGTGCATGGGCACATGACCCGGGCCTTCAATCATGGTTTGAATATCGTGTTTCCAGGCAATCTTGGTCAGCTCGCCCAGCGCCTCCAGCTCACCAAACTGCGCCTCATCATTGGCGTCGGCAATCGAGCCGGGGCGCAGTCCATCACCTAGCGAGAAAGCCACGTCATAGGCCTTCATAATTTCACAGATATCTTCAAAATGCGTATACAGGAAATTTTCCTGATGATGCGCCAGACACCACTTGGCCATGATCGATCCACCCCGGGAAACAATACCGGTCACCCGCTTCGCCGTCAGCGGCACATGACGCAATAACACACCCGCATGGATGGTGAAATAATCCACCCCCTGTTCAGCCTGCTCAATCAGGGTGTCGCGAAATAACTCCCAGGTCAGATCTTCGGACTTGCCGTTGACCTTCTCCAGCGCCTGATAAATCGGTACCGTGCCGATGGGAACGGGCGAGTTACGAATTATCCACTCACGGGTTTCGTGAATATTTTTGCCGGTAGACAGATCCATAATCGTATCTGAGCCCCAGCGAATCCCCCAGGTCATCTTGTCCACTTCTTCTTCAATGCTGGAAGTGACCGCCGAATTTCCCAGGTTACCGTTAATTTTCACCAGAAAATTACGACCAATGATCATCGGTTCCAGTTCGGGATGATTGATGTTGGCGGGGATAATGGCGCGCCCTCGGGCAATTTCATCACGCACAAACTCAGGTGTAATTGCATCGGGCAGATTCGCGCCCCAGTTGTGGCCGGGATGCTGTTCGGCCAGTTGCGCACGATACTCGTCCAGACGCAGACTTTCACGAATGGCGACATATTCCATTTCCGGGGTAATAATCCCCTGACGGGCATAATGCATTTGCGAGACATTAGCGCCAGCCTTCGCCTTGCGCGGCTGACGCTTATGATGTTCGAAGCGTAAATTATCGAGCGACGTATCCGCCGCCCGCTGGCGACCAAACTTCGAGCTTTGATCCACAAGCTGCTCAGTATCATCCCGCGCTTCAATCCAGCCGCTGCGCACATTCGCCAAGCCCTTGCGAATATCAATCTCAACGCTCGGATCGGTATAGGGACCCGAGGTGTCATAAACCATCACCGGCGGGTTGGTCTCCACTCTGCCACCTTCGATGGCAGGAGTGTCAGTCAGGCTGATTTCACGCATCGGCACGCGGATGTCCGAGCGACTGCCTTCAACATAGATTTTTTTAGAATTAGGAAAAGACTGAACCGAGGCCTGATTTAATTTAGCGGTCTTGCTCAGGAATTTATCGGGGATTGCATTCATGGTCACTGTCCTGTAATTTCGTTAGGATGTTAGATCACCAGGCCACGGCAGGAAATGAACGCATTTCCTCCGCCGGTATCAGCCGGTTCAGGTTCAAAGGGTTTATCTCAGCCCAGATATTTCTTCGGCCACTAATTGACCGAATTAGATCTACGATGGGCACCCCTAGCGTGGTAAATTAACTTATATGATAGATCAGGAATATGCAAGCCATGATGGCAGCCCCCCTGCTGTTGCTTGCGCCACTGGCCTGCACATTTTATCCTTTGAAATACCGGGTTTTTACTCATAATGTGGACTAAAAAATGAATATTGAACACGCCAGAGACACCATGATCAAACAACAGCTTCGCACCTGGGAAGTACTGGATGATCAGCTACTTGAACTTCTGAAACAGGTACCGCGCGAGGATTTTGTCCCCCCCGCTATGCGCAACATGGCCTTCGTCGATATGAATATCCCGCTGGATGAAGAACAAATAATGATGAACCCCAAGGTTGAAGCCCGCATGCTACAGGCACTGGCCGTCCAGCCTGACGAGGAAGTATTGGAAGTGGGAACCGGTAGCGGCTATGTCACAGCCTTGCTGGCAAAGCAGGCGAAAAAAGTTTATAGCGTTGAAATTATGCCTCGCCTGCTAAAACAGGCCGGAGAAAAACTACGCGCACACAATATCAGAAACGCCGAGCTGGAAGAAGGTGATGCGGCTCAGGGCTGGAACAGCCATCACATGTATGAGGCTATTGCTATCACCGGTTCGCTGCCGATTCTACCCCGTGCTTTTCTGGAATCGATGACTATAGGCGGTCGCCTGTTTGCGATTATTGGCGATGCTCCAGTAATGGAAGCCACGCTGGTCACTCGGCTGGGAAACACCGACTGGTCACATGAAATTCTGTTTGAAACTGAACTCCCTTCACTAAAAAATGTCCAGCAACCAGAGCGTTTTATCCTCTGACGCCAACGTCTGGCAGGTTAAAGTGTCCATCTCAACATGCAATAACACAGCGAACTTGCTCGCGCTCACGTTAAGAAAAAGAGTATCTAAAATTATGCGCAAAACTTTAATTTACTTAGCCATCAGCCTGCTGGCCTCTTCACCACTACAGGCTGAAAATCTAACCGACGTATATAAACTAGCTTTAGAAAATGATCCAACTTTTGCCGCCGCAAAACAGGAATTTCTGGCAACGCAGGAGATCAAAAATCAGAGCTTTGCACTGTTTCTACCCGCTATCAGCCTCGGTGCCAACTACACCAATATCAACCAGAAATACACGGATGCAGGTGTTGACACGAAGTATGACTACAACAGCAACAGCTATGGCCTTAACCTGAAACAGATGATTTACCGGCATGACTATTTCGTCCAGTATAAACAGGCCGATTATCAGGTTGCCCAGGCTTCCGCCAATTTCAACAATGCTGCACAGGAACTGATTCTGCGCGTCTCACAACGCTATTTTGAAGTGCTCGGCGCTATCGACAATCTGGACTTTGCCAGCGCCGAAAAAAAATCGATTGCGGAACAGCTCAATCAGACCAAACAGCGCTTTGAAGTCGGCCTCACCGCTATTACCGATGTGCATGAAGCCCAGGCTCGCTATGATCAATCTGTTGCGCAAACCATTGCCGCTGAAAACCTGCTTGCCATTACCCGTGAGAACCTACGTGAAATTACCGGCCAGCACCCACAAAATATTGCCCAGCTCTCAGCAAAAACTCCGTTAGTCAGGCCTGATCCGCAAGACATTGAGCAATGGACCGAGATTGCTAACCAGCAAAGCCTAAGTCTGATTGCAGCGGAAAAGGCCATGCACATCGCCCGCGAGGAAATCAATCGTCAACGAGCGGGGCATTATCCCACGCTTGATCTGGTTGCCAGCCAAACGTACTCATCCTCCGATGGCGGCGCTTTTGTCGGCTTTACCGGTCGAGATCAGGAAGAATCCCGTATCGGCCTGCAACTCAACCTGCCCATCTATCAGGGTGGACTGATCAGTTCAAAAACATCGCAGGCGGCTTATAAATATAATCAGGCGAAGGATCTCTATGAGCGTCAGCGCCGCAGCACAGAGAATCAAACCCGTAGCGCTTACCTCAATGTGCTGGCCAATATCAGTCAGGTTCTAGCCTATGAGCAGGCATTAAAATCCAGCCGAACCGCACTGGAAGCCACTGAAGCCGGCTATGAAGTGGGCACACGTACTGCCGTCGATGTACTCAACTCACGGCGTGAAGTCTTCCGCGCTGAACGCGACTACGCCAAATCACGCTATGCCTATATTCTGGAAACTCTTGCCTTACGTCAGGCGGCAGGTACGCTGAGTGATGATGCGGTCAATGCCATTAGTCGCTGGCTGCAATAATATGCCCAATCCAGCACTCGCCGATGCTGGGCAAAGTCTGCTGCTGGTGATTGATGTGCAAACCCGGCTGGCCGCCGCCATGCCGGAAACAATAAGGCAGCAACAGATCGAGAACACCACACGCCTCTGCACGGCTGCCACCAGCCTGCAAATTCCGATATTACATAGCGAACAATATCCGCGCGGACTCGGTTCAACAGATACTCGACTGCAAAAATTTTTACCGCAGACTGCGATTGAGAAAACCAGCTTTTCCTGTTGCGATGCCAGGGGTTTTCTAACGGCACTAAAAACAAAAGAACGTCCCCAGATCATACTTTGCGGCATGGAAACCCATGTCTGTGTCCTGCAAACAGCATTAGAGTTACAGGCAAAAAATTATCAGGTATTTGTGATTGAGGACGCACTTGCCTCTCGACACCACTATCATCATAAAAATGCACTATCACGCCTGCGGCAGGCCGATATTATTGTTAGCAATACCGAATCCCTGTTGTTCGAGTGGCTGCGGGATGCATCCCATCCTGACTTCAAAACACTATCTGCACTTATACGCTAAAATAAGCCTGTGCCACTATTTGCCTGATCAAACTTGAGCCAACAGATCCCTTTTCCCATTAAGAAATTCCTTGCCCCCCGCTACTGGCCAACCTGGCTGGGGCTGGGCTTTCTATGGCTATGTCATTTTCTGCCCTTACCGATATTGCGTGCGTTCGGAAATATTCTTGGCAGCCTGCTTTATTGTTTACCCATCTCGCAACGACGCATTGCGCAAATTAATATCCGCCTCTGCTTTCCTGAATTGACGCCCCAACAACAACGTCAACGGCTTCGCGCCAACCTGCGTTCAGTTGCGATGGCTCTGTTTGAATCCTCATTGGCCTGGTGGGCCAGTAATGCGCGGCTGAAAACCCTGCATCGTATCGAAGGCCTTGAACATTTACGCCGCGCACAAAATACCGGCAAAGGCATCCTTCTACTCGGTGGTCACTACACCACGCTCGAACTCGGCGGACGGCTAATTTCCCGCTATGTTCATGGTGTTGGCATTTATAAACCCGCGCACAACAAACTCTTCGAAGCCGTCATGGCACAGGCACGGAAAAAAACATTTGCCGATTTAATTCCCAGTAAAAACATGCGTAAGATCATTCGTACCCTGAGACAGGGTAAAACCTGCTGGTATGCCCCGGATCAGGATTTTGGTCGGCAAGGCACGGTCTTCGCGCCCTTCATGGGGATATCTGCAGCCAGCCTCACGGCCAGCGCACGCATGGCACAATTGTCCGGCGCTATCGTGCTACCGTTTTCCTCAAGACGTTTGCCCGGCAATCAAGGTTATGCTATTACCCTGCAAGCCCCACTGGAAAATTTTCCCAGTGGCGATGATCTTGCCGATGCAACGCATATTAATCAGGCCATTGAAGATGGGGTACGGCTAGCACCAGAACAATACTTATGGGTACATCGGCGCTTTAAAACCCGCCCCTTTGGCATGGCTCAACTTTATCCCTTCAGGCGCGATAAACGCCTGCGTCGATACAGCCGCCTGTTGTTTGCCCTAAGCCTGCCAGCCATACTCTATACCGGCTGGATGGCCTGGCGAGGCAATGACAAAAACTATTTTCTACAACGCCTGGGGCTATCATTTCAGCCTCAAAGAAAAGCACCAGTCTGGATACACGCGGCCTCCGTGGGGGAGGTTAATGCTGTATTACCACTAGTTAAACTCATGCTGGAAAAAAACCCGGCACTCAATATTTACCTCACCACGGCTACCCTTACCGGTCAGAAAACTGCCCGCGATAAAATGCCGGACAGCGTGAATTGTGGCTATCTTCCTCTTGATCTGTGGTGGTCAGTTAGTCATTTCCTGCGCTGCATTAAACCAGCCTGCGCCCTGATCGTTGAAACCGAAATCTGGCCAAATCTGTACGAGGCTTGCTTTCAATATGGAGTTACAATAACTACCATCAATGGCCGCTTATCTTCTCGCACATTAAATACCCCCCAATGGGTTCACGCTCTCTATTGTACAGCGATAGAAAATATTCATGCAGTACTTGCTCGCTCAGAAGAGGATGCCATAAATTTTTCCTCACTCTCCTTACCAAAGGAAAGGATCAAGATCATCGGCAATATAAAATATTCTTCAGCAACAAAAAATATTGCCAAACCCATGCGCTTTGATCGTCCCTATGTACTCGCTGCCTCCACCCGGGAAAACGAAGAAAAAATAATTACTCGACAATGGCTGGCGCAAAAACAAAATGATTACCTTCTGATTATTGTTCCACGCCATCCTAAACGACTAAACAAGATAGTACAGGATCTGTCTTCACTCACATCCAATATTGCCATCCGCAGTAAAAACGAATGCATCACGGCAGAAACACAAATCTATATCGCTGATACCTTTGGCGAGTTGCCCACCTTTATAGCCGGCTCAGAGTTTGTGATCATGGGAGGAAGTTTTGTCGAGAAGGGTGGTCAAAATATTCTCGAAGTTGCACAACAGGGAAAGGCGGTGATATTTGGCCAGCATATGGACAACTTTCGTGATGAAGCCAGGCTGTTTCTACAGCAACAGGCAGGTACCTGTGCCGAAAGCGAAGAAGCGCTAGGCAGGTTAATAAAACAATGGCTAGCTGATCCGGAAATAGCCCAGCAGTATGGTGAAAATGGACGAGCGCTTAGCCGTAAGAACCATGAAATAGCACAACATTATCTTCAGGAAATCTACCGACTCTACCCTAAATTATTTGCTTCGTAAGCCTGCAACAGCATCTGCCAGTCTGCTTTAGTAAAATAAAAAGCCGTTTTATCTTTTTTTGCCTTTTCAGAAAACTTATCCAGCGAACGCTTGAGCCGCAAAATAGTTGCCTGCTGCCAAACTTTATCTGCTTTACGCAAATAACCTCGATCAAAGTCAATTAGATAAAACGCCCCCTGCTCATTCAGCAATATGTTTCTTGCGTTCAGATCGGCATGATAAACACCCTGCTGATGAAACCTGCTTAACAGCTGTCCAAGTTTTTCCCAGAGAGTATCTCCCAGCGCAGTATTCACTAATGAATCGGCCAGTGTTTGTGTATGAGGAATTTTGCGCATAAGCATATCTGCACGATAAAACAGTCCCTGTCGTTGTACACGGGCGGCAACAGGCTGTGGAACGGGCAGTTCTCTTTTCCAAAGTTCAGCCAGTAAATGCCACTCACGCCAGGCACGAGTCTGAGAAATCCCCGTCCAGAAATAGCGATCAGCAACAAGACGCGCGATCATTCCTCCTCGGCGGTAATGCCGCAAAACATATTCCTGTCCGCCTAGCTGCACAAAGACCGTCGTCCCTCGACCTTCGGCTGTGCCCGTCAAGGCATCATGCTTACGCCAATGTTCTAGCTCAAAATATGACGAATCGGGATTTTCAATCAGCTCTGCATCGTATAGGATGTGTTCTGTTTTCGAATGAGTTTCAGTTAGCTTCATAACCTATGAATGTCCATACCGGTTCAACTCCAGGCAATCTCTGTATCCTACGCCTCTCAGCTATTGGTGATATTTGTCATCTGCTGCCTGTGGTGCGCAGCCTGCAACACTGCTGGCCGCAAACCAAACTCACCTGGGTAATCGGTAAACTGGAACACAGCCTGGTCGGCGATATACCCGGCATTGAGTTTATCATCTTTGATAAGACAAAGGGATTTTCAGCCTACTATCAACTATACCAGCAGTTACGCGGACGACACTTTGATGTATTGCTGCACATGCAAATGTCGTTACGTGCCAGTATCGCCAGCCTGTTGATCTCCGCTAATATTCGACTCGGTTTTGATCGAAAACGGGCTAGTGATCTGCAATGGCTATTCACCAACAAACAAATCCCCCATATTGACAAACAACATGTCGTAGACAGTTTTTTTGGCTTTATCGAAACACTGGGAATACATGAGCGTATTTTAGAGTGGGATATCCCCATCAGCGAATCAACGCGCAAACAGGTAAAGAAGCGCCTGCCAGAGACAGCCTATATTGTCATCAGTCCCTGCTCCAGCATGGCCTACCGTAACTGGACTATCGAAGGCTATGCCGCCGTGGCCGATTATATCGTAGAAAAATATCAACGACCGGTGGTACTGAGCGGCGGTCCCTCAGCTTTCGAAAAAAAATACGGCGAGAAAATCAGCAAGCTTTGTCGGCACAAGCCAATAAACCTGATCGGGAAAACATCCTTAAAAGAATTGCTCGCAGTGATCGATAAAGCCGAACTCATAATCGCACCTGACTCAGGCCCCGCACACATGGCCACAGCGGTTAATACCCCCGTCATCGGACTCTATGCCTGCACTAATCCAGATCGTGCCCGCCCTTATTTGTCAGCTGAACTTGTTATTAACCATTACCCAGAAGCGGTAAGAGACAAGTTTTCAAAATCAGTCGAGGAGCTTCCCTGGGGCACTCGCGTACGTATAGATGGAACAATGCAACGCATAACAAGCAATGAGGTTGAATTAATGATTGACAAGCTACTCAAACAACAATAATCAGTTTGCTTTCCTTACTATAGTCTCAATCGAAAATTCACCTTCACTAGGCAATTCATTACCGGGGTTGATATAACCCTCGTCGCAGACTTTACAATAGATCAACTCGAATTCTCCCAGAACACGTTTAAGGAGTGGTAACACACCCAGCGTATCGGGCAAATCATCTTCTTCAGGTAAAAAGAAATGAGCATGATCATCATTAAACCTGGATGGCAGTTGCTTTTTTTTCTCGTATAAATCTCTATGCGGCAAATAGAGAATTAAATAGCCGCCCGGTTTGAGTACTCGCCACCAGTTATTCAACGCTAAATCAACATCCGGCAAATGTTCCAACAAGTGACTGGAATAGACAAAATCATAACTTTCATTATCTAAGCCATGTAATAATTGTGCATCACCATGTTCGAAATCCCATCCACGCACATTTATAGCAATCGGGTCTCCCCCATAACCAATATCCAGTCCATGCCCTACACAATATTTTTCAACAAAGCCTTCTCTTTGTCGGCGTGCTCGAGCCTTGCTAGTTTCACCTGGCGCAGATTTACGACCCAAAAATGGCAAATGTCCAAACAGAATGTAACGCACTTTTCTTATCCGATCTTTAATCGGCTTATTTTTTCGCTCACTCGGTATCGGTGCAAATAAATTGTAACGTATACGCTTATACAGTTCTTTAATCATTAATTTGAATCCTTTTCATAAGCACCGCCTGAATAGTTCAGTTTTTTATGCAACATATCAAATTTCTTCAGCGCATATTCTATCGAAATATCTGCTGTCCCATAAGGTAGGCCACATTCATCCAATGATTCTTTATTCTCAATAAAACATGGCATATGTAGACAATCCTCTGGCTCCACCACTTCCGGACGCGTATGGGTAAATAGAACAAGATTTGGACATTTCACGCCAAAAGCCAGATGCATCAGAGAAGTATCACCCGTAATCAAAACGGATACATGCTCCATCAGCGCAGCCACTTTATCCAGAGAAATAACGGGCACTTGTTTACATGGCATAGTACCCGCATATTTCATCATGAAATCGTCAACCAATTCTTCCATACCCGGGTTGGTGAAAATTAAAGGTCGAAGTTTGTACCTGTCAGAAATTTTTGTAGCAAGTTTAGCGAATTTTTCAACCGGCCAACGCTTCTCAGGCACACGTGCGCCTAGATTGATTGCCAAATAGTTCTTCCCCATCCCAGCAAAAAAATCTATTGCGAACTGTTCTGCCATATCAGAACAGAAAAAAGAACTACCCCGGCGTATTTCATCGGCACATATTCCAAGCGGTTCTAAAGTGATTCCTAGCGCCTTGGTCCAGTGGCCGCAAAAAGAAGGTGTCTTAACCAACAAGTTGTTGGCTCTACGCAAAGCACGCGTATGATCAAAACCAAGCCGGATCCGAGCAGCAACCAAACGGGTTACACGAGGGCTTGACCCACCCGAATAAAGATTGACCGAGATATCGAATTTTCTATTTCGCAAACAAATAATATTACGAAAAAAATTGACTGCGTAGTGCACTATCCTGCGCTTATCTCGACTAAAAGGAAGCACTTCATCGCAAGCAGGGTGATTTTCAATCACAGTAACTGCTGAAGGATCAACAACAATAGTAAGTTGTGCATCTGGAAAACGTTTCGCCAACGCCTCAATAACAGGGATACGCAGCAAAACATCGCCCAATAATCCCCAACAAAAAACGCAGATGCGATTAATATCCTGCAGTTCGTCAGGATCAATCCTGTATCCGTAGACTTTACCCATCCTCATAATACAGCCAGTTAATTACATAACATCACTGATGAACCACCCTTCGGATCGCGATTCAGGTCAAAATATTCTTCTGCATAGCCTGATTCGAAGGTAACGTATTTACGATACATGCCCGATACCAAGGTCACAAATTCTTCTTTGCCAATACCGGAACAGCAGGATTTGCCATCATAAAATTTATGTGTCCCTTTAAGAAAACGCCCT
>VAPK010846638.1_pt1 | contig 17856 bp, 15 predicted proteins | sample 3395031 | NCBI WGS metagenome assembly VAPK01 (sample SAMN08290443, study PRJNA428436) | hydrothermal vent metagenome | isolation source: Deep-sea hydrothermal vent chimney 1 | place: Pacific Ocean: Juan De Fuca Ridge
TCACCATTAATTATAACAGCTGTGGATATATGACAATGATCATTAATAACAGCTCCATGCTCTATTAGTGACTGACTATTAATAATACAGTTGTTGCCAATAACCACATCAGCATTAATAACAGCCCCATGCATAATGATAGTTCCTTTACCAAGTCTTGCATGAGGAGAAACATAAGCGTGAGGAGAAATAATAGTGGGTAATTCATACCCAATTTTTTTAACCCTATGAAAAAAATCTATCCGAGAATCGGGCGTTTTAATTTGCCCAACAGTTATTATGATTGATTTAAACTCGTGCAGTTTACTCTCTAAATCGGAATCACTGCCAATAACTGAATAGCCAAAAATTTGTTTGCCAACTTCCTCTGGTAAGCCTACTAAACCAGATATTTTAAACCGACCTTCTTGCTCGATAACGTCAATACAGGATCTAGTATGACCACCAGCACCCAATAATAATAATGGCGACAAACTCAAAGTTTCTGTTTTCTCACGATGTTGGATTACTAGGAATGTTTATTAAACTTTTTTCTAAGGATTCAGCTACTGGCAAATCCATTCTTGGACATTTTCTATAGGGTTTCAATTTATGCATCAATTTCCAGACTGGTCTGGTCATTATTTTTTCGTCGTTGGTGGCTGACAAAATAGAATCTCGTAACCCAGAAATTTCTGCATCAAGCATCAATGTCTGTAGCCAATAATTACTTTGACATGATTCAGGCTCTGTTATTAGTGTTACATTTTCTAACTTTGAAAAGGATTTAGAATATCTTTCATATAACTTTCTTTTTTCTAAAAGAATATTGGGTAATTGTTCTAGCTGGGCACAACCTATCGCAGCATTAATATTTGGCATACGATAATTATATCCAACTTCATCATGAATGTAGTCCCAACGATGAGGGATTTTAGCTGTAGTAGTTAAATGCTTAAGATGTTTAGCAACTTCCGTATTATTGGTAAGTATTGCACCACCTCCACCAGTAGTTATTATTTTATTACCATTAAAACTCAGCGCCCCCATCAAACCAAATGTTCCGGTATGTTTACCACCAACAGTGCTACCCAACGATTCAGCAGCATCCTCCACCAAAACTAGATTGAAATCTTGAGCAACAGATATTATTCCTTCAATATTTACAGGATGTCCAAACGTATGCATGGGAACGATTGCTCGAATAATTTTTCCGGTTTCTTTATTTATGCACTGTTTATTCCTAAACTCAGTTTTTAAATTCAAGTATTCTCGCAACGCTACCGGATCAAGACCTAAAGATGTATATTCACTATCAACAAGATGTGGAGTAGCTCCACAGTAGGAAACTGCATTAGCTGTCGCCACAAAAGTAAGTGCAGGAATCAAAACTTCATCCCCAGCCTTAACACCTGCCTGCAACAAGGATATATGTAATGCTGCTGTTCCATTAACTACGGCTATGGCATGACGAGCACCCGTGAATTTCTCTAAATCAGATTCAAAACGATCTACATATTTTCCAACCGAGGAAACAAAAGTAGAATCAAGACAATCCTTTAAATATGTCCACTCATTACCTTTCAAATATGGTTCGTGTAAAGCTGAAGTCTCCCTATTAGTTGCTACTTTAATAGCATTCACAATTTGTTGACTAATTGTAATTTTCGTAACCACTACTTTAAATATTATAGATGTCTGATTTGTATAATGTTAAATGAGATTTTTCATCAAACCATTTAATAGTTTCAGCTAGACCGCGACGAAAGCCATCTAACCCTCCATATTGCGGCTTCCAATTTAACACCTCAAGTGCTTTAGTATTATCAGCCCAGAGACGTTCCACTTCACTTTTTTCAGGACGAAAACGCTGCTCATCAGCAATAATATCGACATCTGCTCCCATAACATCACAAATCGCACGGGCAGTGTCACCTATAGAAATTTCGAAATTACTACCTATATTAATAACCTCACCAATTGATTTTTCGGAACACATTGCAGATACGAATCCATTCACCGTATCCGCTACATAATTAAAGTCTCGTGTTGGGTGAACTGCGCCAAGTTTAATTTGACGTTTTCCACTCAAAACCTGGGTAATAATTGTAGGAATTACCGCTCGAGCAGATTGACGAGGGCCATATGTATTAAATGGTCTCAAGATAGTAACAGGTGTATCGAATGATGTGAAAAATGACATCGCAAGCTGATCGGCACCAATTTTACTGGCTGAATAGGGAGACTGACCTTGTAAAGGATGATCTTCATTGATCGGCACATATCTAGCAGTACCATACACTTCACTAGTTGATGTATGCACAATTTTTGATACATTCATATCACGAGCAGCCTGAAGTACATTAAGTGTACCCTTAATATTTGTATCCACGTAGGTATCTGGAGAGTGATATGAATAAGGAATCGCAATTAGAGCAGCAAGATGTAATACTGCGTCACACTCTTTCATCGCAGTACGCACACCATTAGGATCACGAATATCGCCAGGAAACACTTCAAATTTTCCTTTGATATTTTCATCACATGAATCTAACCATCCCCAAGAATTAAAGGAGTTATAAAGTACAAAGGCACGAACATCATGTCCAGCCTGCACCAAAGCTTCTGTCAAGTGTGAGCCAATAAAACCATCAGCTCCAGTAACAAGAATTTTCATTATTTACTCTCTATGAATAAGGGATATAAGGGATAGGGAATATAAATTAAATATCAGCAACCGTTTTGTCGTTACAAACTCAAGTTCTTGCAATCACTCATCTTTATATAGATATAATTTATTGCATACTATTAATTATTAAAATAATCATAATTACCTTGATCAACTATATGTCCATTTTCTAATTTCACAATGATGTCACATTGCTGCAAAGTAGTTAACCTGTGTGCAATAATTAATATTGTTACTTCACGATTGAGTCCTTCAATAGCATTCATAACAGCCTTTTCTGTACCACTATCCAAAGCACTTGTCGCCTCATCAAAAATAATCACTTTCGCTTTCTTATAAAGAGCTCTGGCAATACCAATACGCTGACGTTGCCCCCCGCTTAAACGAACGCCCCGTTCACCAACCTTTGTTTTATATTTTTCGGGAAGTTCTTCAACAAACTTAGCAAGTTGAGATTGTTCTGCTGCCAACTGAACTCGTTCCATATCAATTAACTCAGGTTGAATGCCGATCGCAATATTTTCTGCTATAGAAGAATCAGATAGGAAAATATTTTGTGGTACATGTGCGATAATCTTCTGCCATGCATATTTTCTTTCCTTGGTAACTGGAATACCATCTACGATAAAATTACCTTGTGTGGGTTCAAGTAATGACATAATAAGATCTAAGGTTGTACTTTTCCCACTTCCTGTACTACCGATAAAGCCTATACGTGCGCCTTTTTTTATAGTTAGATTTACCCCATCTAATACCCAGGCACTCTCTTGATTGTATCTAAAATATATATCTTTCAGAATAATCGAGTCACTAAACTTTAATATTGGAGTCACATCATAATTAATATACTTTGGTAATGGCTGTTCAAGTAGTTCGAGAACATCAATTAGAGCACCATGACCAGACTTCATTGTCGCCCAACCAGTATATAATTTATTTAATAACGGCAAAAGTCTTTGTGCGCCAAGTGCCAGCGCACCTAATATTGGTAGCGAAGTAGCAATATTAGTTGATTGAAAACTTAGGACATATGCCAGCCCTGCAACTAAAACCAAGCCTACCGCTTCCATAATGTATCGTGGCGCCTGATTTATAAACGTATTTTCACTATCTGCCCGCTGCAATTGAATAATAGCTTTACGAAAAACATCACAATAAACTGTCTGTGAACTATCTAATATAATATCTCGAATAGCGCCAAGTCCTTCTTGCAGCGATTTTACAACTTGTGTTTGTTGTAGAACAACGCATTTACCGTTATTTGTTAATCGACCACGAGTAAGCCAGGCAATAAATAAGTAACAAGAACCGAAAGAAAGTATTGCCGAAGATGCAACAACTGGATCAATTATGAATAATGTTGCTAAAATGGATGCAAATAACATCGCAGAAGTAATTAACGTTACAACGGACATCAGTACCCCCGTTGCATTACCCACTTTTTGAAGCACACCACTTATAATCTCATTACTACTTCGGGCCACATGTACTGAGTAAGGTTGATATAAAGTTCGCCGATACACTTCAATACTTAGATCTGCCCCAACAGCCTTTATAAGCCGAATGCTAACCCAAAGTAACAATAAACGTAAAGCAGCCGCTACTACCGCTGCAATCGCAAATATTAATATAAGTGGTAATATCAGCTCATCTGCAGATGTTATTCCCAACAGGTGCACGAAATTTTCGACCAGCGGAAACTTAAACACTGTTTCAGGTTGTGTAAGAATAGCAATAAAAGGGACAACAGCACCCAAACTCATAATTTCAGCAACAGAACTCACTATTGTTAATCCAAACAATAATAAAAGTTGATACCGCCGACGACTACTAACATGCTGAAAAATCTGCTTTAATAACACTGAAGTTTTTTCTGATAATACAGCAGATTTATTTAAATTATCTTCCGTCATTTGTTATTTAAAATATCCAGATATAATAATTAGAAAGTAAGCGCGTCAACATTATTTACAACTTAGCATATAATGTAACTATATTTATGGAATAATTATTTTGACGTAGACTGATGATGATAACAGGCACAGTCTTACTTCATAATAATTATGAAAGAATGGATACTTCTTCTATTTTATTCGCTAAAATGGACCTTTGAACCAATCACCAGGAACATCGTGATGTTCTTTTTGAACGGTGGCTAATTTGTCTGTTATTAAACTTTTCCCTAACATTTCGCAAATCTTAATTGAAATAATATCTGCAGTTGGATAAAAATGTTTAGTAAGTCCATAGCTTGTGGGTTCGGGACAATCTGGCATTGCAATCCTATCTGGATACGATTTCAAAACATCCCAACATTCCTTGCAGACTCGCGTAATAATTTCACCTGCAATAGAACCTGTTTCTGCTCCTGTATCAAGAACTAATAATCTTCCTGTTTTCCTTACAGATGAGTAAATAGTAGTCCAATCAATCGGACTAACCGTTCTTAAATCAACCAATTCACAGTTAACATTTAACTCATCTAAAAAATCTACGGCATGTAATCCTTCAACTGTCATGTAAGACATCGACACAACAGTAATATCACTGCCCTCACGTACTATTCTTGCCTTACCAAGTGGAACACGATAATCATCTGATCGCACTGTTCCAATCATATTATGCAACCAACGATGCTCAAGGAAAACAACAGGATTATCATCAAAGATACTTGACAACAATAACCCCTTAGCATCATCAGGAAACGCAGGCATCACTACTTTCAATCCTGGAATGTGTGAAAACCATGCATGTAAATTCTGAGAATGAGTAGGTCCCTGCCCCCAGCCTCTACCTAAAATTAGACGTATTGTTATCGGAACAGATGATTGACCATTAAATGTATAATACCATTTTGCTGCGCTATTAACTAGTTGATCCATTGCTAACAAAAAAAAATCGAGGCGTTGATGTATCATCACTGGACGCACTCCAGCAAGGCTGGCCCCAACAGCTATGCCCGTCATTGCATTTTCTGCTGTTGGCATATCAAAAACTCTATCTTTACCGTATTTTTCCTGTAAACCTTCCGTTGTTCCAAATATTCTTTTTGGATCATCTACACCTAGACCATAACAAATAACTTTATCATCGATACTCAAGGCGAGACTTAAGGCATCATTTATCGCTTTAGCAAAAGTAATCTCTTGATTTTTCCTATCCACTTTCATAATCATTTGTAAATATAGTTATACATTGTATTTTCATCTGGAAACGCAGAGTTCTCAGCAAATTCAAAAGCTTCATTAATTTCGCTTTTGATTGTTTCCACCATTTTATTATTTTCTGCCTCACCAATATTAAGCTTGTTTCTCAGCCTCAATATAGGATCTTTTTTCTTCCACTCTTCGAATTCATCTTCACTTCTATAACCAATATTATTATCGTAATTTGGTCCACAGTGTTCACGCCAACGGTATGTTGAAAATTCCAAAAATTGTGGTTTCCCTGTTTCCCTTATTTTATCAATTGCATTCTTACCAATGTTAAAAACTTCATCAACATGATTACCATCACCATGGTTTGATTCAATACCTAATGCTTTTACCATTTCATATATTTTTCTATCTTTTGGTTGCCTAACGCTTAATGAGGAATACACAGAATATAAATTATTCTCACATAAAAAAAGCACAGGAAGCCCTCTTACAGCAGCAAAATTAACAGACTCATAAAACACACCTTCTTCTGTTGAACCATCACCAATATAGATGCAACTAACCTGATCACTGCCCCCTAACTGAATTGATAAAGCTAAACCAACTCCAATTGGTATAGTATTCCCAACAATGGCAGTGCTACCTTTAAATCCTACAGACTCATCAATCAAATGCATTGATCCACCACGCCCACCAGAACAACCAGTTTCTTTACCATATAATTCCGCAATCATTCGTTTTAGGTTGCCACCTTTCCCTAAATAATGCGCATGACTTCTGTGCGTACTAACAACAAAATCATCATCGCGAAGCAATGTCCCAACTCCAGCAGCGACCGCTTCTTGTCCGATTGACAAGTGTGTTGGACAACGCATTTTCCACTCTGAATAACGACTGGCTATTTCTTCTTCAACAAGACGGATGCGCAACATTGATTTATACAAACTTATATATATATCTATCTTATTCATTAACTTAAATTTTCCTATGCACCATCATCACATAATAGATAGTATATTATATATAAATCAAACAAAATCAGAGCATTTACAAACATTTAAACAAAGATCACCAATATTACTGTAAATATGGCGCATCACTTCTCAGCAACTTTAATAGAAAAAATATTCTTACTCAAATAAAATCTATATGTTGAAGCGATGTTTTTCCTTCCAAATTTGGAAGCGAAACTTGACCTTTTTTATATTTATCTAAAAACTCATTGGTCTTATGCTGTAAACACAAAGAACCGCACATTGTTTGTGCATTAAACTCAGGACTCGATATATAATTCATAACATCCCAATAGCGATCCGAGTTCCAAATATCCTTAAACCGTGTTTCACAGATATTGCCTATATGGAATTTTTTATATTTCTCATTAAATAACATTCCACAGGGAGCGACCAAACCTGAACCCGACATTTGCAACATAAATGGTGGCCCATTACAACGTTTATAACTCCGCAAACCATCCGCCTTGATTTTAGACCATTTTATGACAACTTTATACTCTTCATCAGACAGCGCTTCTGCTTGTTTGAGCTTTTCATGTAATGCTTTGTAGCCACCGTAGTCAACACCGAGATCACCATCTTCATTATCAGAACAATGTTTAATAATTAGGTAATCAGGCCTTAATTCTTTGCCTAGTCGAGCTAATGGCATAATCTGATCTTCGTACTCCGGCATCAAAACCATTTGCAAACCGATAGTAACCTTCAAATTATTCTTTTTCTTTATATCAACCATATCCCGAATATTTTGACTGACTCGGTCAAACCATTTTTCTTTGACTCCCATTATCTCTGCATACCTAGCTCGTTCTCCAGCAGAAATATTTACTCGCAAATAGGTTAGCGATGGTAGAACCTCTTCTAACTTTCTTCTATTAAGAACAAAGCCATTTGTTCCAACCGCCATAGAAAGACCAAGTTCATTACCCCGGATACAAGTATCAATAAAAACCGGAGAGATAGTGCTTTCACCATCTGATACAAGACTAATACCCTTTACACCTATCTCAGCACAATCCTCCAAAAAATCGTATATTACTTTTTGATCAATAACTTTTCTCTCGTTTTCCTGCAACATGGCATAACAAAAGTGACAAGCGTAATTGCATGCCCGGGTTAATGACATATCTATAGTTATTGGTGCTATTCTTTCTCCTCGCTCCCATGCCTTTATTCGGTCTTGGTGCCAAGCTATTTTAGTGCCATCAAGAATTAATTCGGGCTCGTGTATTTCTTCAATTCTTTTAAGATTATCCATAGCTAACCCTCTAAATTAATTAACTTTGATCCGGCGTAATTTATTTGCATCCTGCTCTTCTTGCATATAAATTTCTAATTGTTTTCCTGTTGACTCTCGCATTTTTAGCTCAAGGTTCAACAGCAAGATAGATTTGTTCTCGGGTAAAATATTCTCGCTGAAATAGACTGTTAGTCTTATTTCTTTTGTAACGCTCGCTATTTCAATATCACTAGATTCCAAATTATTTTCGTCTATAAATCCATCAAGTATCGGCTGTAACCGATCTATTTTCCCTGCTTCACTCAATTTAAGCCAATCTTTTGATAGATGAGGAACCCAAAAATTAGACATATCAGTAATACTGTTCTTAGCTCTATATTCTTTATTAATTTTTCTAATTAAAGACTCTGGCATCTTAAATACCTCACCCGCATTTTCAACCATAAAAATGCCTGACACAGGTCGTTCTTGCTGCCGGTTGTGCAATTTATACAGTGTTTTAAGAGCGCCATGATCTGCAGCTTCCTGAACAGGCATTTCTTCGATAATCCGGCAAAACATTTCTAAAACAACTTTTTGCACCATATCCATATCACCCTGAAAAGATACTTTACAAATACTTCCATTTTTTACTGAGATTTTTAACGTAACATTACCTTCAGATGCTACATATTCTTCCTCATCATCAAATATTTTCAACTCACCATAGTGTTCTAACTGATCGGCTATTTCCATGATTCCCTGATGAAATGACGGATGTATATTTTTTAACAATTCATGTGTATCGTCTTTTTGTAAAAAAATATTTAAAATGCTTTTGTCTTTTTCTTTATCTAACTCTAGATTCGCTATTTTCTCAATTTCTTGTACTAAATCAGTTAATTGTTTGTCATTCAACGTATCATTCTTAACACAAATATTAAGTTCCTGGCTCCCATATGCATCTGCTGCTTCAACCATATTTAATATGCATTTAACTGGATCTTCATCTGGAACCCACATTTCCAGATAATCCAATTCAGAACCATGGCTCCGCAACTTGGTTAACAATGTTGCATTATAATCTTCTACCATTTTCTCGTAATTAATTAACATAATAACTCCAGTTATAAACGCTTAACCAAATATCCATTTTGAATTATCTCTCAAATATTTCTCACCTATAGGCGTATCAATACCATATGACTTATTGTTTTCATTAAAAAGTGCATAATATTGTTCCAGGAGTAGCTGATCGCTACTATTTTTCTTATACTTCCCGTCTAGTCTTGATAACATTTCCTCAGTCACTTCACAGATTTCTTCTGCAGTATTATCAATATAATCACAATCGCCTATAAGAAACTTATCACCACGAAACTCAGAATCAGCTGTTTCCTTAAGTATCTTTTTCATACTTACATAACTATTAGTCTTCCTGTTTATAATCTTTTTTGGGATATAAATACAATTTCTGCCTTGCATAACATACCCTAATGGAACACTATTTGTAACAATCCGGGGTTTATCCAACACGGTTGCAACATCACCAAGCCCTGATGTTGTACCCAGCATAAATTTACATGTTGAAATTAAAAAAACATCTAGAAAATCGTCACGATATTTAACAGCATAATCAATATATTTTTCATGAACAAAATCAAGTTTACTATCTACCACTGATCCCATTCTTAAAACATAACCACCCTGATCAATAATATATTTAACAGCTTGTTTAAAGCTATTAATATCTGCGTTTCGCCAGTCATGATACCCCCAGTTATGGTTAGGGAATTGCTTATTTAAATATGAACCATCACGCGAAAAAACCAACACAAACCAGTCTGTCCTAGGATTAATTCCAATGGAAGATAGAAATTCACTTCCTTTTTCAATCTCTTCTTCCGTTAGTTTTAATTTAGAATCAACTTTTTTTAATAAGGCATGTGACTCAGCATTTTCATTATGAGGGAGTTCAAATATTATATCCGTATACTGTAACAACCACTCTATAGAATAAAAAAACCATGATGCAATATAACTATCAAAAATTAACATATGTCTCTTATACATATGCAACAACTGTTTATTTGCTATTGTTTTAGTTTGGACTGCACGCGTTGTGAAAAAAATATCTAAATTCTGTTTTTTATCATGGTTTAATGATTTATTGCGCAAATATAGCTCTGACTCAAATGTTAAGTGTCCAATTCTAGCTGTGGGTACAGAAGACAATCGTATTCGTACTATTGGTTTTAAAATATAAATGATCGGTATAATTATTAAGCCAATGGGCAAACCTACTGGTTTCATTAATAAATTGATATACAGACGTCTTTTTACTAAATACCATAATTTATGATATTCACCATGCTTAAACATTTCACGAAATACTTTGCTGCGATTTCCCCAGTTCATTTTATTCAATCAACTCCTAATTATCAAAACAAGAAAATTGCGTGTAGGCAGTGGGGAGTTGAAACAAAAAATTTAGCTTCCAAACTCATAAGAATTAATTTCCGCAACCAATCGATCAGCGATATTGTGAAGGACAAATGCATGGCCAATCTCAACCATGCCATAATCATGCGAATCCAACCAAATATTCTGTGTTCCAAACTTTCTTAATGGGTTGTCACTTGAGAATCCACTCAGGGTAAGAATATATACACCTTTCTTTTGTGCCTCATTCACAGCATTCAAGATATTTAATGAAGCGCCTGAACTGCTTATGGCTATTAAAATATCACCTTCATTTAAGAGTATATCTAGCGGTTTAGAAAATACATTTTCATAGCCATAATCATTCGCAACACATGTAAGAGACGAAAGATCATATAGTGTATGTGCTTTAATTTTTGCCATGTTTAAAAGGTCTATTGCCATGTGACTAGCTATGCCTGCACTTCCACCATTGCCAATAACATAAACATGTGAATTGGAACTATAAACTTCCAATAATTTTTCAACTATAATATTCAGACTTACATCAGTATCTTGCGCAACACCATCTGAGTTTGTACACGCTGTTGCAGACAAAACATCATTAAAGAGGTTTAATCTGATATGCATACCCAGCTCGTTATTCTTTTTCATAAGTTTCCCCACGTAATAATTTAATTATTAGACTAGATATATTATTATTTTTCACGCGAACTTGCATAATTATTCAGGCATAAAACCCTACTAAAAAAACAAACTACACCACAAAAAGTTGTGATGCATTAAGTTGTAGCCTGTTGATTAGTTTCACTACAAGCAGCAGTAGATTGTAGAAAACGTAATCAAATAAAATTAACATGAGGAATGGCATTTTCTTTTAAGTTAAATAGATACCGGTTAACTTCATCCATTCGACAGTTTCTTCTACACTCAGAAATATCCAGTTCATTTAAAACATAGTGAAAACTCTCTTTACGTTTATTGCCCTGCCAAATTTCCTTGAATGTATTCTGATTTATATTACCATAAGCAAACCGTTCATCTAATAGAAAGGCACTACAACCATAAAGTGAACCATCAGCCATCACATAGCCCCATAAGAATGGGGTTGAATTGCATTTCGTATATCTTTCAGCATGCACGTCTAAATATTTCTTAATGGTGTTTTTTCTGAATACAACCTTGAATGTTTCACTACTATATTTCTGCAGTTCATCTCCCAGAGAAAGATAGTCTGAATAATCTATATTTTCATAAATCCGAGTTTCACTGAAATTATGCTGGGAATATGGTTTCACAACCAAGTAATCCAGACCAATATCATCCCTGGATAGTCTCGCCAACTCAGCCATTTCAGCGGCATTTTCTGGCAACAATAATGCCTGTACACCAATAGTACAGTCCAGATTATTTTCTTTCTTATACTTTACTGCTCGTTTTAGATTCTCAACAACCGTATAAAAATCTTTTTCTTTTGTTTGGTGTATTTTGGCATACGTTTCAGGGGTACCCGCATTGATTGATACCTTAATCCATGAAGTTAAGGGAATTGATTGCTCAATGAATGCATCGTTCAGAACCGTTGCGTTTGTAGTAAATGAAACGTCTATTCCAGCATCTTTTGTTAATTTGACGATTTCATTTATTTTTTTATGTAATAGTGGCTCACCTTCACCTGCATACATAATACTTTTAATTCCCAACGCCCCCATTTCAGGCAGCCGTAATTTTAAGATTTCGAGATCAAGTCTACGTGATTTATAACCAACATAATCAACCGCGCAAAATGTGCATCGATGATTACATGCACCTACGGGCGCTATTTCCATATAGATAGGATAAACGGATTTTGCCTTTTCCCAGTCTTCACCAACATCAAGCAACTGGGCAACTCGTTGAGGATGATAAATTAACTTATGACTATCAATACCATATTGATCTGACATTTAATCGTTCCTTACTAATTGTAATAATTTTTGTCAAGCGCAGACTCTTGACATGTAATTCTTCAGCTGCTCACCACTAATCGGTAAATTTCCTACTTCACGCACAGCTAGTGCTGCCATACATGCACCAATAGCCGATGCCTCCATTAAACTACTTCCTGAAGATAAACTAGCCGACATCGCGGCTAACAAAGAGTCACCAGCCCCCGTTACATCGACAGGATTTACTGAAAGAGCAGGATAATGCTGCCTGACGACAAACCCATCAGCTTGCTTCGAATAAGCGATAAAACCATCTGAACCTAACTTAACAAGCACGTCATTAGCAGATAACTCATCTAATAACTTGTTTGCAATCCATTCAACACTATCTACCATATTATCCAGAGCATATCGAGCTTCCCGTTCAGTAGGGAAGGCCAGATGAAATCCCTTAAATTTGGTGACCTTTCCCATTTGGCTGCTACATTGAATATCTCCAAAAATTTTTAACCCGTATTTTTTTGATGCGGATTGTATTGTTTTTAATATTCTTTCAGTAATCACGCCGTATACAAAGTCACTAACTAATATACCGTCAAGTTGCGGAGATAATTCAATTATTTTTTCAATTATTTCATTCTCAACTCTAGCAGAAAGTTTATGTTCTTTCAGTTTACTTACTCGAAACAACTTTTGATTATCCACCATGTAACGTATTTTATAAGTTGTTGGTCGACTTGTATCAGAAATAAGATATGATTGCACACCTTGCTTCTCTAATTCTTCATGAACAAGGCCAGAATAGATATCATCACCGACAACAGACATATAGTGACATGTTGCACCAAGAGCCTGGATATGTGATGCAACAATTGCTGCACCACCAATAAACTCTCGTGATTCAAGCTCACGAACAACCAGTACCGGCGCTTCTGCACTCATACCTAATGCATCACACGCAACATATTGATCGACTATGGTATCTCCAATAACAAGCAATTTTGCATCTTTTATCTGTTCGAGACGCTGTTGAAGTGACTGTAGCTCGATATTTTGGTTCCGACAAGCCTTCTTGAAAAGTTCGATTTTTTCTTGTTCTAGCTCATCCTGTCCTACATATAAGAGATCGGCTGTTGCATAATTAGTTTCCCCTGCATGAAAAACAACTTTACCTCCATATTCTTCTAGAACAGAAATCGCTGAGTCCATTTGTTTATCTCGTTCATGTTCATGCTCACTACCCAACACCAATGCCTTCGGGTGAATTTTCTCCATAAAAACATTCAATTGACCATGATCCAGAATTACAACATGATCGACGATATGTAGAGAAGATATCCCTTCTGCTCGTTCTGCCTGAGAAAAATAATTTTTTGCTTCTGTCTTTACAAGTGCAGCATCATCCTGCAGTGCAACAATAAGCGTATCGCCAAGTGTGCGCGCATATTTCAAATAACGCATATGACCAGGATGAATAACGTTGAAGTGTCCATAACACACGACTAACCGATTTGATTTATCAAGGAAACCGTCTACCAAATCATCATTGATGTTCATTATTTTATATGAAGTATCATTCATAACATCATGCCTTGATCTGTTTATGAATGGGATGTTTCATAAATTTATTTTGCCATTCATCATCTACTGTCCAGGGAGATGGTTCACAGTTATCATTCTGAGCCTCTTTTAGAACCTCAACAGTACCAATATCTCGGTGAACCCCTTTATTCTGCCATGTAGCAATCTTACCAATTAAACGGGGTAATACTTCTGTGCTGAAATCAGTAATAGCAGGATGATTCTCAATCCACTCAAGCACTTCTGGCTCAAGCAGATAAACAGCGGCGTTAGCCAGCTTGCCTGGTGGATTTTTTACTTTTTCATGAAAACCTTGAACAATACCTTGTCCATCTAACTCAACAATTCCGCAACTTGAGGGATCTTGACTCTCAAATGTCATCATCGTCATTACAGTATTCTCTGGCCTGGAGTTATGATGGAAATCCAGAAAATTGGAAAAATCACAACAACACCAATTATCAGCATGTACCAATAAAATGGTCTTATCGTGGAAAAAATCGGCGTTCTCACGAAGAGTACCAGCTGTCCCCATAAGTTCAGACTCATAAACAGTTTTCACCCAATCCTTAAACCGTGACCGATTAAGAAAGTCACGCACTATTTCTGGGTGGTAATGCAAGTTAACAAGGACATCCTTAATACCTACGCGTGAAATAGTAGCTAACCAATATTCGAGTAAAGGTCTATTAGCAATCGGCATTAAACACTTTGGCCAATTTTCGGTTAAAGGGCGAAGTCTTGTACCAAGACCTGCAGCTAATAATAGTGCTCTTACATTTGCCAAGCTAATTACTCACCTAAATAACGGAACCAATCTTCAGTTGCATCAGCAATTGTTTCTGGTTTCCATACTGGAGCATCCCGCCAGTAGTCAATATTTTCAACTATGTTGGCTACACCTTCTTCTATTGGGATTTTTGGTGACCAACCCAAATCTTTTTGAATACGTGAAATATCAGCAAATGTGCTATCTGGCTCTCCTGGTCGTTTAGGAACGTGTACCTTTTCGCCACCTAATAACTCTGCAATACGATTAACTGAAACAGTTGTGCCACTTCCCACGTTATAGATTTCACCTGCTTTATCACTTTTTATCGCCGCTAACAGAGCCATAACGATATCGGTAACATAGGTGAAATCTCTTGTCTGATTACCATCACCAACAATAGTATATGGCTCTCCTGCTAATTTTTGAGCCAGAAAGACACCAAAGACGGCACCATATGTTCCCGAAGTACGTGAACGAGGTCCATACACATTAAAAAATCGCAAGGAAATTGCAGGTAACTTATAAACCTGAGCCCAATGCATTACCAATTCTTCACCCATTCTTTTAGCAAGCGCGTATGGATATTGTGGTTGAATAGCGGAGGTTTCAGGTGTGGGATATATGTCAGGTATTCCATAACAAGATGATGATGCCGTATAGACAAATCGTTTCACATTGGCATGACGAGCAGCCTGCAACACATAAAATGTACCGTTAACATTAGCCTGATGATACGCCTCCGGATTTTGTATCGAAGGAACAATGTCAGCTAATGATGCCAAATGAAAAACCCAATCTATCCCTTCAAACTCTTTAACCCACTCACCTGGCTTGGATAAGTCACACTCGACCAGCTTTACTTGTCCAGCAACATGATCCAGGTTCTCCTTACGCCCAGTGCTGTAATTATCTAACACCACAACATCATGTTTTTCGTTAAGCAAAGCATCAACCAGATGACTCCCTATAAACCCTGCCCCACCTGTAACCAAACATCTCATTTAATTTCTCCCTAAAACTATTAATTACGCGCTGAGAGTAAATCACTAGTTTAAAATTAATTTTTCTAGCCAAACTAGATCGTTCACTCGTTAATTTCTCATATATGATGCTGTCTTTTACTGTTTATGTAGAAATCCTGCCTTTTCCCCCAGTCATGGGAGGTTATTTTTTTGTATCTACCCTTAATTCTTTAACTCTGGAAAAAGCAGTTTCTGCTACATATTATTGAGCTGATAATGATCAACAAACCAACTTATCTAAATAGCTGTTCCAAATACCAGTACACTTATTGATATTCACGTTCGAGGTGAGCTTGTCGAACCCTGAACGTGGAAATACTGTAAATAGAGTACTTAATCTGCTTGTCCTTCGACAAGCTCAGGACGAACGGTTATAAAAGTGTACTGGTATTTGGAACACTTATTTAGAAATTCGCTAATCAGGTTAGCCATAATTATGACTAACCTGATTCTTTACCAAAGAAGCTATAGCAAGCTCATATAGTAAGTTAAATTTAGTAGCCATACCTAAAATAGACACCATCAAATAAACTCAGATTTTATTTTCTATAACAACCATTTGCCGTCTAATATTAGCAATTAATTCGGCAAGGAATGCGCCGATTATGCCCAGCATAAGGCCAATAACAATACTTAGAAAAATAACCCTTACTACTTTTGATTTAATTGGAACAGCTTTAATGGTTATGCCATGAATGAGTTTGCTAGGTATTGACTTTGTTTCACTAACATCATTAAGAGTCGATATTTTTTCTTTTATTTCTTGTAAATTCCCCATAAATTTAATTTTTTCCAACACAAGAATACTGGCTTGACCAGCTTCAGCTCTCTTTACAGCATTAATTATATGATCCAGCTCTGCTATCTGACTGTTTATAAGCTTAATTTTTTTATTCAGAACGTCCTGTTTTTTTTGCTTTTCCGCTTCCTTAGATAAAAACACTGTTTTGTACATAACATTATATTTCTGAAGTAATTGATCAACAACTTGATTTAACTGTGATTTTATTTCTGCCTTGGCATAAGACTGTATTTTGATTGTAATCAAGTTTACCGCACTCTTTTTTATAACATTAACATGCGGGTATTTAATTTTTAACTCCCGCATTAGCTTTGTCAAACCCCCTGTGTTGAATTCGGTATCTAGCTGGACTATAGCCGTACCCTCATAAGCAGGTAACGGTTTTGTGAACCACAAATAACCTATTGCAACCAATAGCAAAAAAAATATGCTGAAAATAATTATTCTCTTTCGACGTGCCAAAATTATAAAGAGATCGATAAGATTTAATTCATTATTCTCACGATGGATTAAATCTTCAGATTGGATTTTTTTATTTGTTGTCATCGCTAATTATTCACCTCAAGATAGCTCCCTGTTTTTATAGCAATGATTCTTTAAATAATACATAAAGATATGATCGCTAGTTTAGCCTTACCTTGAATAATCCTAAGAGAAATGTTTGTTTAAATCGACCTTAATTAAACACGCTACCGCCCTACCGTGCACAAGAGCAAGTATAGGGATATATTTCAACACACCATCCGTTGGTGTTTTGTATAAGTTTTAAGCTAAAAGCAAAGCATGCTCACTGATGGTAACTTCTGATCGCTTACCCACAATATCTAGCAATATAGTTACACGCTCAGTGCTTTTCTTTTTGTTATAGATTCCACTGTATCCAGCAAATGGGCCATCAATAATATTCACCTTATCACCGGTCTTCATTTCTTTTATTTCTGTTTCCTGAAAACCCAACTCATCTTCATTTGCTTGTAGTGACTTGATTAATTCAAGCGGTGCTGTCGCAGGGATGCCACCAAATTGGATAAGACGTGAAACCCCCAATGTGGACCGTATAGGTGCCCAGTTATCCGTATGTGTATTCAAATAAATAAACATATATCTAGGGAAAAATGCTTCGGTGAGTGTGATATAGCGACTATTGCGACGACGGCGGGTTGTTATCATGGGCAAATAGGTTTCATAGCCCTGACGATTGAGATTTTCCTCGGCCTGTTTTTCCATCCGGGGTTTGGTGTGGATCAA
>VAPK010072144.1_pt1 | contig 17822 bp, 14 predicted proteins | sample 3395031 | NCBI WGS metagenome assembly VAPK01 (sample SAMN08290443, study PRJNA428436) | hydrothermal vent metagenome | isolation source: Deep-sea hydrothermal vent chimney 1 | place: Pacific Ocean: Juan De Fuca Ridge
GCTTCCTTCGACAAGCTTCCTTCGACAAGCTTCCTTCGACAAGCTCAGGACGAACGTAGATCCTAAGCTGTTCTGGTATTTTTGGCTGCTAATCAGCTTTAGCTGCATAGTTCGAATTTTGTGATTCAAATCTATCAAGCATATCAATAACGTGATTAATACCGATTCTGTCCATCGTTCCCATTTTACGCACTCGAATTCCCCAGGTTAATTCATTCACTGATTTTCCATATTCAGCCCGGATGGCATCTTGATATTTGTCAATTACCCATTGCTGACTTTGGTATGGCCGTGCTCGATCAGGATTGGTACAGGCATAGAGACCGATTACCGGGGTATTCACGGCGGTGGCCATGTGTGCAGGGCCGGAGTCCGGCGCAATAATGAGTTCGGCGCTGTCGATTACGGCGAGTAATTCTTTTAGTGTTGTTTTGCCAATTAGGTTGATGGGTGGGTGTTGGCAACGCGTGCAAATTTTTTCTCCGTATTCTTTTTCAATTTCTGAAGGGCCGCCGGTAAGCACGACAATTTTATTATGTTTCTCGGTAATATGGTTGCTGATAGCCGCGTAGCCTTCGATACTCCAGTTGCGGTAGGTCATGCTGGAACAGGGGCTGATGATAATATAAGGGCTATCTGGTAGCCATTGTTGCACCTGTTGGCGCGTCGATTCGCTGATGGGGATATCCCACTCCAGAATGCGTTCCTGTATTCCCAGCGTTTCGATAAAGCCGAAAAAACTGTCCACAACATGTTGTTTGTCAACGTGAGGAATTTTTTTATTAGTAAATAGCCACTGCAGATCGTTGGCACGTTTGCGATCAAAGCCCAGTTTAATTCTGGCTGGAACTAACAGGCTGGCAATGCTGGCACGTAAGGACATTTGCATGTGCAAAAGCACATCAAAGTGTCGTCCATGCAATTGCCGATACAGGTTTTTATAGGCCGTCAGTCCCTTCGATTTATCAAAGATGATAAACTCAATGTCGGGTATATCACCAACCAGGCTGTGCTCCTGCTTGCCAATGATCCAGGTGAGCTTAGTTTGCGGCCAATAGTGTTGTAAGGTGCGTACGACAGGCAGCAGATGGCAGATGTCGCCAATGGCGGAGAGGCGCAGAATGCAGAGATTGTGTGGGATTGAACAGGTATTAAAATTCATAGGTTATGAAAGCAACTGAAGCTCATTCAAAATCAGAACACATCCTATACGATGCGGAGCGGATTGAAAATCCCGAAGCGTCATATTTTGAGGTTGAACACTGGCGTAAGCGTGACGCATTGACGGGTTCGGCAGAAGGCCGGGGAACAACCGTGTTCGTGCAGCTAGCAGGAGAGGAATATGTGCTGCGCCATTATCGCCGGGGTGGGATGATTGCTCGCCTTGTCGATGATCGCTATTTATGGACAGGGCTGGCGCAAACGCGCGCCTGGCGTGAGTGGCATTTGCTGGCCGAACTCTGGAAACGAGATCTTCCTGTTCCTCAACCGGTTGCGGCACGCGTGTCACGACAGGGTCTGTTGTATCGAGCAGATATTTTGCTGGGAAAAATACCCGAAACACAGACCTTGGCTGATGTATTGATGAATGCGGCATTGGATGCCATATTCTGGAAAAAGCTCGGGCAATGTTTGAAAAAATTTCACCATCAGGGTGTTTTTCATGCGGATCTGAATGCTAGAAATATTTTACTGGATGGGCGGGGGTGCTTTTATTTAATCGATTTTGATCGGGGTGATATACGCCAGCCACAACGGTCATGGCAGCAGGCGAATTGTCTGCGTCTTAAACGTTCTCTGGATAAGTTTTCTGAGCAGGCGGCCCGGAGTCAGGGGCATTTCTATTTTAATGAAGCAGACTGGAGCGTATTATTAAAAGCCTATGCAGGGAATAGCTGAGGGTAGAGTTCGCTGATTTCCTGTAAATAATGTTGGGCTATTTTACTATTCTCGCGGCTGAGTTTGTGAGCGTTTTGGCCGATCTGCCGGGGTTTCTCCGTATCCAGCATCCATTCTTTAATGAATGCGCCTAGTGCCTGCTCATCTTCGGCACTGACACCGGCCTGCTGTTGCAGAAACAGTTGCGCTTCATCACGGAAATTATCCATGTGCTTACCAAAAATAACAGCCTTCCCCTGTTGCGCGACTTCAAGAATATTCTGTCCGCCTTTATTTACAAAACTACCGCCCATAATGACAAATTCCGAGCTAGCGATAAAGGCAGGTAGCTCACCAAAGGTATCGGCGATATAAATTTGTGTTTCTGCCGTGATGCTTTCATTTTTGCTACGTATGGCAATCTTTGTAGAGAGTGAAGATAGCTCCTGTATTATCTCATTGAGTCGTTTAGGGTGGCGTGGAACAATTACCAGCAGATAATTATTTTTCCTGTGTGCCAGCCATTGCCGGGCAATCATTTTTTCTTCACTTTCACGGGTGGAGGCGGCGAGTACATAAGGGCGATCAAGTTGGATGGGGGTGCATCTATTTTTTGTTGATGCTGAATATTTTATGTTACCGATAACCTTAACTCTTTCCTCGGCGACGGAAAGTGAAACGAAACCCTGGGCATCTTCTTTGGAACGTGCCAGTACCGCATGGGTATTTTCCATGGCCTTGCAGTATAAAGAACGAATCCATGGGCGCGTGTTTAACGTGCGTGATGATAAACGACCATTGATAACCGTCAAGGGTATACCGTGTTGAAAGCAGGCTTCAAACAGGTTGGGCCAGATTTCGGTTTCTACAATTAATGCACAGCTCGGTTTTATGCTTTGAAGAAAATGATTGACTGACCACCACAGGTCAAGAGGAAGATAGCCGCAGGTCACGGCCTCCGGCATCTTATCGTGTGCAGTTATCTGGCCGGTAGGTGTGGTGGTGGTGAGGTAAATATTGAGTGCCGGGTTTTTTTTCAGCATGAGCTTAACCAGTGGCAGTACAGCATTGACTTCACCCACAGAGGCTGCATGTATCCAGATGAGTGGCTTGTTCTGCGGCTTAATTGACAGTCCCAGACGTTGTGGCAGATAGTATTTATCTTTGCATTGCCATGCCATCCAGCGGGTATAAAGCAATGCAGGCAGAGTGAGTAGTGCCAGTAACTGACTGTAGCGCCGCAGGCGTTTGTCACGCCGTAGGGGGTAGAGTTGAGGCTGTGCAAAGGGTCGGGTTTTAAAACGCCGATGCACCCATAAATATTGTTCTGGTGCTAGCCGAACCCCCTCCTCAATGGCCTGGTTAACTCGGGTTGCATCGGCGAGGTCATCACCGCTGGGAAAGTTTTTCAGCGGTTCTTGCAGGGTGATGGCATAGCCTTGATTGCCAGGTAAACGTCGAGAGGAAAAGGGCAGAACGATGGCGCCGGATAACTGCGCCATACGTGCACTGACCGTCAGGCTGGCCGCAGGCACACCCATGAAAGGTGCAAACACGGTGCCCTGGCGGCCAAAATCCTGATCCGGGGCATACCAGCAGGTTTTACCCTGTTTTAGCGCACGAATGATTTTGCGCATATTTTTACTGGGAATTAAATCGGCAAATGTTTTTTTGCGCGTATGGGCCATAACGGCCTCAAAGAGCTTGTTATGCGCGGGTTTATAAATACCGACACCATGAACATAGCGGGAAATTAGCCGCCCCCCCAGTTCGAGCGTGGTGTAATGACCGCCGAGTAGTAGAATGCCTTTGCCCGTCGTTTGTGCGCGGCGTAAATGCTCCAGCCCTTCTATACGATGTAGTGTTTTCAGGCGCGCATTACTCGCCCACCAGGCTAATGATGACTCAAACAGGGCAATAGCAACGGAACGTAAGTTGGCACGAACACGTTGATGCTGTTGCTTCGGCGTTAACTCGGGGAAGCATAGGCGGATATTAATTAAGGCAATGCGTCGCTGAGAGATAGGCAAATAATAAATCAGTGTGCCGAGAATATTGCCGAATGCATGCAATATCGGCAAGGGTAGAAAACTGCATAGGCGCAAAATACCCAGACCCAGCCAGGTTGGCCAGTAGCGGGGAGCAAGAAATTTCTTAATCGGAAAAGTGGTTTTTTGGCTCAAATTTTTTATCAAGCAGTTGGCTGGGTTGAGAGATTATTTTAACTACAGAGGACCCCGAGGTACACAGATGATTTTTTTATTATTCAATTGTATCAAAATTATTTGATCATGTCGGGGGGAGGGGGAGCGAAGGCAGGGCCTGTCGTGTCTGCTCTTTGTGCCCACGCGGAAAGTGGGTGGGCACAAAAAACCTGCCCACCCTACGAAGCCGATGTATTACAAATAATTCTCGGTGACCTCTGTGGTGAAAGTCTTATTGGTTTTGATTCCGTTAGCTCAACGATTAACAACAGGTTATTTAAGCCAGCGAGTGATGGCGTTTACCGCATCATCACTGAGGGTGCCGGCGGCCTGGCGTAAGGATAGTGTTTCCAGAATATAGGCATAACGTGACTTGGCGTAGTCGCGTTCTGCGCGGAAAACTTCACGCCGTGAGTTCAATACATCGACGGCGGTACGGGTACCGACTTCGTAGCCGGCTTCGGTGGCTTCCAGTGCGGTACGACTGGACTTCAGGGCCTGCTCATAGGCCAGTACTTGACTGATATTGGCCAGTACATTCAGGTAGGCACTGCGGGTCTGGTTCTCCGTGGTACGGCGTTGACGCTCGTAGAGATCCTTTGACTGGCTATATTGAAACGCGGCCTGACTGGTTTTGGAACTGACCCGTCCACCTTCATAGATGGGCAAATTGAATTGTAGGCCGATGCGGGTTTCTTCCTGATCCTTGCCGGTGAAGCCAATAAAGGCACCGCCATCCGATGAGGAATAGGTCTGATTGGCAACCAGATCAAGCGTGGGGTAATGTCCGGCCCGTTGGAGATTAACTTCTTCACGCGCAATTTGCATGGCTTTTTCTGCGGCAATCAGGCTCAGACTTTGTTTTCCGGCGATTTCAGTCCACTGTTCAATGTCCTCAGGATCCGGTTTAACTAGCGGTGTGTCTGCTGCGAGCTGGGCAATATTTTCGGGTTGCTGCCCGGTAATTTCACGCAGGTTCTCGCGGCTAATGGCCAGCAGGTTTTCGGCAGCAATGGTCTGTGCAACGGATTGATCGTAACGTGCCTGAGCTTCATGGACATCGGTGATCGCGGTGAGACCGACTTCGAAGCGCTGTTTGGTCTGGTTTAGCTGCTCCTTAATGGATTTTTTTTCGGCAACCGTAAAGTCCAGATTATCGATGGCACCAAGTATGTCAAAGTATCGCTGTGAGACGCGTAAAATCAGTTCCTGTGCGGCATTGTTAAAATTTGCCGAGGCCTGAGCCACCTGATAATCGGCCTGCTTGTACTGAACGAAATACTCATGCCGGTAAATCATTTGTTTCAGATTAAGGCCATAGCTGTTGGTATTGTAGTCATACTTGGTGTCAATACCTGCAACGGTATATTTCTGGTTAATATTGGTGTAGTTAGCGCCGAGACTGATGGCGGGCAGAAACAGAGCAAAGCTCTGATTTTTGATTTCCTGTGTCGCCAGAAATTCCTGCTGTGCAGCAGCAAAAGTTGGATCGTTTGCCAGTGCCTGTTTGTAGACATCGGCCAGGTTTTCAGCCTGCAGTGCGGAGCTTGCGAGCAGGCCGAAGCCTATCGAGATTATAATTTTACGCATGAGGAGTACTCTATTTAGTTATTACTTGGCTGCGGAAGGTTCCATATCCATATGAGTATTTAGGGCTTGTTAATCTTTAAATATATCAGGCTGGTTTTCTTAACATCAGTCTGATATCTGAAAGCTCAACAATCCCTGGTAAAGCTAAGGCAAGTGACATATCAATTATATTGTATCACTGTTGCTTTGTTAACGCCCCTTCCCCATGCGGCGGGGAGGCATGGCCTGTTGCAATTGAAAACCAGCTGGTTGGATTAGAGAATAAAACGTTCCGGCTGTTGTACATTTTTTAATACCGGCAGCTCAGTTTCAAATAAAACCTCACGGGACCAGTCATTATTGCCCTGTCGGGTGATGAGGGTGGCTTCCATTGTCGGGGCATCACCAATAATGGCAAACAGGCGTCCGCCAATGGTCATGGCGTCAAGGAAGGCGCGTGGCAGCATCGGCAGTGAGCCAGTGATGGCGATAGCCTCGTACATGTGATGGTTGTTCCAGCCTTGTGCGGCATCACCTTCTTCCAATTCGGCATTTTTAATGTTGTGTGCTCTGAGTTTTTCACCTGCCTGCTTTAATAATCGTGGCATGATTTCAACGCTGTAAACTTTTTTAGCCTGTCTGGCCAGCAGAGCAGTGACATAAGCACTGCCGGTACCGACTTCCAGAACCTCTTCATCGGCCTGTACGGCCAATGCCTGTAACATCCGCGCCTCAATTTTGGGATTCATCATCACCTGTCCTTCATCCATAGGAATGTTTATGTCGGCGTAGGCAAGGTTGCGCATGGCGGCAGGGACAAAATCTTCACGTGGTACCTGCATCATGAGTTCAATTAGCTGATCGTCCAGCACCTCATAGGTGCGTAGCTGCTGTTTAATCATGTTGTCTTTGTGTTGTTCGATATTCATTTTAGGCATCCAAAATATGAGTGAAAACCCTACATTTAAAGGGCTATATTATCAAACCTACAGCGTGCCGGTGGCGGCAAATATCCGCCCCTCACTGCTTGCATATTCCTGATCTATCAGATAAGTTAATTTACCACGCTAGGGGTGCCCCACAAAATTGCTCGCTAAGCGGTTGATAGACGACCGCCAGATGCAATCAACTGGGCTGAGAGAGACCCTTTGAACCTGAACCGGCTTATCCCGGCGTAGGAAATGCGTTCGTTCCCTGCCGTGGCCGTGTTAGAGCATTAACATCCCAATGAAATTACAGGACAGCGACCATGAATGCAATCCCCGATGAATTCCTGAGTAAAACTGCGAAGCTTAATCAGGCTTCAATTCAAGCTTTTCCCAATTCTAAAAAAATCTATGTTGAAGGTAGTCGTCCCGACATACAGGTGCCGATGCGAGAAATCAGCCTGACTGACACACCTGCCATCGAGGGCGGAAAGGTGGAAGCGAATCCTGCCGTGATGGTTTATGACACCTCCGGCCCTTACTCTGATCCTGCCATTGAAATTGATATCCGCAAAGGTCTGGAAAATGTGCGCCGTGCGTGGATAGATGAGCGCAATGACACCGAGCAGCTGCTGGATCAAAGCTCTGAATTTGGCCGTCTGCGAGCAGCCGATACTTCACTGGATAATTTACGTTTCGAGCAGCACAAACGGCAACCGCGCAAGGCAAAGGCTGGCTGCAATGTTTCGCAGATGCACTATGCCCGTCAGGGGGTGATTACCCCGGAGATGGAGTATGTCGCCATTCGTGAAAGTCTGCGCCTGGATGAATACCGTGCGCAACTGGCTGAACAGCATCCCGGTCATAACTGGGGCGCGAATCTGCCTGATGCGATTACGTCTGAGTTTGTGCGCGATGAAATTGCCCGTGGTCGCGCTATTATTCCCGCCAATATCAATCACCCTGAACTGGAACCGATGATCATTGGGCGTAATTTTCTGGTGAAAATTAACGGCAATCTGGGCAATTCAGCAATCACTTCCAGCATTGAAGAAGAAGTGGACAAAATGACCTGGGGGATACGCTGGGGCTCGGATACCATCATGGATCTGTCTACAGGTAAAAATATTCATGAAACCCGGGAGTGGATTATCCGCAATTCACCCGTCCCCATTGGCACTGTGCCGATTTATCAGGCACTGGAGAAGGTCAACGGTAAAGCTGAAGATCTGACCTGGGAGCTGTTCCGTGACACCTTGATTGAACAAGCTGAACAGGGCGTGGATTACTTTACCATTCATGCTGGCGTACTGCTTCGCCATGTGCCCCTGACCGCAAAGCGGGTAACCGGCATTGTCTCACGGGGGGGCTCGATTATGGCTAAGTGGTGTCTGGCCCATCATCAGGAAAATTTCCTCTATACCCACTTTGAAGACATTTGTGAAATTATGAAAGCCTACGATGTGGCTTTCTCACTGGGAGATGGTCTGCGTCCCGGCTCGATTGCGGATGCCAATGATGAGGCGCAGTTCGGCGAGCTGGAAGCGCTCGGTGAGCTGACAAAAATTGCCTGGAAGCACGATATACAAACCATGATTGAAGGTCCAGGTCATGTGCCCATGCACTTGATTAAAGAGAATATGGATAAGCAACTGGAATGTTGTGATGAAGCACCATTTTATACTCTTGGGCCACTGACCACCGATATTGCACCGGGTTATGATCATATTACTTCAGGTATTGGTGCGGCGATGATAGGTTGGTACGGCTGTGCCATGTTGTGTTATGTGACCCCCAAAGAACACCTGGGTTTGCCCAACCGTGATGATGTTAAAGAAGGGATTATCACTTACAAGATTGCGGCACATGCGGCTGATCTTGCCAAAGGTCATCCCGGTGCACAGATACGTGATAACGCCATGTCCAAAGCACGCTTTGAATTTCGCTGGGAAGATCAGTTTAGTCTTGGTCTGGATCCTGATCGCGCTCAGGAATTTCATGATGAAACCATGCCCAAGCAGGCACATAAGTCAGCCCATTTTTGCTCTATGTGCGGGCCGAATTTCTGTTCCATGAAAATCACTCAGGATGTGCGTGATTATGCTGCCGCACAGGGGTTGGACGAAGCCGGAGCGCTGGCGAAAGGAATGCAGGAAAAAGCAGAGGAATTTCTGAATGCCGGTTCCAAAATTTACCGTGATGTTTGAGAATGAATGGTGGATTAATAAGCGAAGGTGGGCGGAGTTATTGACATAAGCCCCGCCCTGTGGAAAATATAAAAAGCAATAAATATGCCGTTTTATATTATTTATTACGGAATAAAGTCATCACATTTATAAATTTATTAGCTATACTGCGTGCAACTATTACATAGCATATAGATATGTAATTGTTAACAGGGGGGGGATGCAATACGGAAATGAATATCCGGTTTGTTATTCCTTCAAAAATAAAGCCCGTAAGGGCTTAAACAAGAAGTAGTAACATTTTGTACCGAGGTTGTTTTTTATGAGTAATGGAACTGTGAAGTGGTTTAATAATTCTAAGGGTTTTGGTTTTATTGCACCGGAAGATGGTGGCGAAGATGTATTCGTTCATTTTTCTGCAATTACTGCAGAAGGTTATAAATCTTTGGATGAAGGTCAGGCGGTAACGTTCGAGATAGAACGTGGACCAAAAGGTCTGCAAGCCTCAAATGTAATTCCTGTTTAAAAATTCCCGCGAAGGGGATATAGCAGTTTCATTTTTATGGGACTGTAAAATGCTCTGTTCATTGATAGTAAATTTCAGGAGCGCACAGGTGGTGATACAAACGGGATTATGCCCGTGCTGATAAAATAATATTTACCAGTACGGGTGTAGCATGAATATTTTTCTGTCCCTGATTCCCTCAAGAATACACTTTCGATTAAGTGCGATTTTGTGTGGTTTGTCGCAAACCACTGATAACCTGCGCGGCTAATTCCTCAGGCACAAACTTGGTTAGTACGGCATTCGCGCCACATTTTTCAGCACGTTCCGTATTGATAGCACCATTGAGAGAGGTGTGTAACAGGATGTACAGGTTTGCCAGCGCCGGGGTTTGGCGAATCTGCTGGGTCAGGGTGTAACCATCCATTTCCGGCATTTCGATATCTGATAGCACCAGGCTGATTGCATCCGCAGGATCCGCATCATCGCCATTTAACTTCATCAGAACCTCCATTGCATCCTTACCATCCCGCGCCATCACATAGGGAACCTGTAAAGAATCCAGTGTGCGTACCGTTTGTGTTCTTGCCATGGAGGAATCATCTACCACTAGAATTCGCTGGCGTCTGTTTTCAGTATTAAGTCCTTCTGTTGAAATGAGGGCATAGTCACCATCGGTTACGGAATCAAAGGTCGCGATAATGCTTTCCAGATCCAGTATCTGCACCAGTGCGTCATTTTCACGGGTAATGCCTGATGTGTAGGTTGATGTTCCCAGTGTATTGGGAGGAGGCAGGATATCTTCCCAGTTGCGATGGACTATTCGATCCACCCTGTTAACCAGAAAGCCATGCAGGCCTCGGTTAAACTCAGTGATAATGATAGAAGTCTGTGCGGATGTTGTGCTTAAAGCAGAGTGCTGGCCGATCGCTTTTGCCAGATCGATGACCGGTAATGTTGTCCCCCGCAAGCTGGCAACCCCACAGATAACAGGATCAGCATTGGGCAGTTGGGTCAGGTGAGGCATAGGAATAATTTCTTTGACCTTAAGAACATTGATGCCAAAGGGTAATCTAGAGTTCAGGTAGAACAATAGAATTTCAATTTGTGTGGAATCGTCTTCAGAATTGAAATTTTGTTGTGCTGTTGCCATTTCATAAATACTCGATAGGATGACTTAAGCAATTATCGGCTAAGAGCCTGAAAACTTGATAAGAACTGAGTGATCCCCACAAAATTAGAGTAAAGATCAATGATTTATGCGTTTTATAAAAAAGAAAAGATCTTGAATCACACGACTGCATGGACGCAGGAGTTAGAGCAACGCAGGAGCAGTTGCCGAGAGGACACAGAAAAGATTACATTCTCTGAGTATTTCGCCCACTTGCGGCAGTAGCTTATTATTCAGGCGCTGCGTTTAATTCCAGATAATACTGCTGTCAACGCACGATCAAGAATCGGCACGTCATCAACTATTTTTGCGCGGCCACTGCGCAGGTCGGCGGCAAGGCCGAATAAGGTTTTGTCTGCGATCACATCAAACTTCCAGTTAAGGAAAGTGTACTCGCCAAGTAAATCACTCTTCCAGGCCAGTTTTGCCCGTTGGGCATGACCCTTGTCATCAAAAAATTCCACCCACTTACCGGCTTCCATATGGCGGGCAATGTCGAGATATTCATCATCGGGATAACTGTCTTCTGCATTGGGCTCTTCCCAGCTGCTAAGAATGATATCCTCCATGACTTCCCGATCTTCAGATTCATTATCGGAGTCGGCAAGGACATCGTCCAGCATCTCCTCTAGTTCGGAGAGAGAAGCGACCTGTTGTTCCATATTCGCGATGGTCTGATCAATGTCGGATGTTTCTGTATTCTCTGCGTGTTCACTGATACTGGCAATTGATGTGCTCATATCGGTATGTTCAAGCGCATTCAGATCCTGTTCGATTTCAGCTAGCCGATTAATCAGACTGTTGTCATGTTCAGGCTTGGCTTCAATTGCTTGTTCTGGTTCTTCGAAGAGGAAAAATGAAGCCTCGGGATCCTGTTGTTGAAGACTGCTCATGGCGACATCATTGATAGATTCGTTCGCCTTGTTTTGATGTAACAGGCCGCGAACACTGGCAAGATGCCAGGCTTCAAGGGCATTAAATAGTTTATCTGTTTTGTCCTGCGGATAATCAATATTTGCGAGCCCGTCACGCAGAGTGTGTATCAGCTGTTTGATGATGTTGCCCAGTTTCTTCCTGTCCATCGACATTTTCTTGGGCTCAACTGACCAGGCAAGCACATCAATAAAACGCAGTTGGTTTTTCCACAGACTGGAATCCTGACCCTGATTTAAATACGTGTGCAACATTACATCCCGCCATGGACCCTGGATGATTTTATCAATCTGTTCTGGCAGCTGCTTGTTAGACAATACTTCTTCCAGAGTTTCTTTTACCCAGGCCTGAGCGAGTGCGACTTCTTCTTTGCGCTGAAAAACAGCCAGTGCAGATTCTTCAGCAGAATTGTCGCGCTCATGCTGTTCATCCATGAAAGTATTAAATTCTTTCAGTACCTGGTCAAAGATGCTGACCTCAGCATCGAACTCAGTGATGATTTTTTCCACTGATTGTTCTATTTGTTGAATGACCGGGTTATTTTCTTTTTGCGCGGTTTCGTCCAGACCGATACCTGCCTGGGCCAGGGTATTCAGTAATACACGGGCGGGATGCCCCTGAGTACTGAAAAATTCTTTATCCACCACGGCCACCTTCAACATGGGAATTTGCAGGCGGGCTATTTCAGCTTTTGCCGCTGCAGGCAAATTTTTATCATTAAGAATAAATTCAAACAACATGGAGACAACATCGATGATGCCATTGTCAACGGCGTTCAGGTTAACCGGCTGTCCTACGGTTTCGGCAACCTGATTAACCAGCATGGTTTTGATTTGCGAACTGACTTCCTGAGGAGTACCTCCCTGTGGCAGGGTCGTGGTAACCGACTGAATATTGCTTAGTGCACTGAACACCTGTTCACTGGAGCTGATCGGAAGTCCGGCGATGGGTGATCCGGAAACATTGGATGCTGCGCCTATCATTCCGCCTGTAGAACCACCTGCTGTTCCATAGACTACCGCGCCGCTAGCGGGTGCTGCAGGGTATCCTGCAGGCAAGCCACCAGTGGTAGTTGCATTGTTGAACCCGGTTTGTGCCAGCAATTGTTGCAGAGGGACCAGTACCTCGGAGCCGGCTGCCGCCGTGTCCGGATCATAAGCTTCAACCTGGGCAATATTATTATCAGCGATGTCTTCAGTCTGAATGCCTGGCTGGCCGGGTAAGCCAGGGCTTGCGGGTTGACGTGGTACGCGTGACTTGATCTTCGGCATGATTCCCGCATCAGTAAAGGTGCTATTGATGGTTTTATACAGACTGCCGATAGTCTCATTAATATGCTGATCGAAGAGCTTGAAGATGATTAATTTGATCTTGATTTCCGTGTCCAGTGTTTCGGTAGCTTCTTTAAAGGCAGCACATAGATTTTCAGGATCAAGGGGGTTGCTTTCCGGATTCATTTCAATGCCAGGGGCGATCTGGGTGAGTCGCTGCTCGATAGAATGAATATCCTGGACAAAGTTGTTACGAATTTTACTGGTGAGTGTACTCATGGCCAGCGACTCTTCAAGATCAACTTCTTCCATCAAGGACATGTTTTCGCAGGACAGATCGTTATCTTTGAGCTGGGTTTCATGACTGGTGGGCTTTGTATCCCAGAAATGGGTAAAGAGCTCTTCTATGTTTTTACGGTAATTGAGTTCAATGTCTTTGCGCTTTAAGCGAACGATACGCATGGAGTCAAAGTAAACAGATTGATCAGTATTGTTATCTGCTTTTTCCGCCATTTCAAACAGGCGATCATCGGCACTGTCAAACATCTGTTGCATCAGGGTGCGGGCGTATTGGGTGCTCTGGTTTTTAAAGGTGTCCAGAAGTTTTTGAGCTTTGACCCGGCCATTCACCGCACCACTGTGAGCGGGATGTGAGTCGAGAGAAACTACTTTATGCTGTGTGCTCATACTTGACCTGTCTGCTTAAAACGAATCGCGAAGTCAGGGTCATGACGGTCTGTATAGTCGGAACACGTAAGAGAGAGTCCCGGCAGCTCCGCAGTCATGGTCTGCCACATGGCAGCGTTTAGATCGGTAGCTTTGCGTCCCCGGTTTTCACGCGGGTTTGCCCTGATGTTTTATTACGGTTTAAGTATCGGTATGTATTGTGAATTAGTGTAGTTGAAAAATGTCAACTGCGTCACAGTTAAAGAATGCCTGTTTTTTGTGTTTTTTTTAGGGCTAAGCTGAATAAACTGATTGAAAAATATTTAATGTTTATGCCGTTTGGCTTTCTCCTGAATTTTTATGATTGTAATGAATAGCATTTAGAAAGAGGTTGACCAATTGTGTGATGAGGTCGGGCAACTGTACGTCCTGATAACGGCTGGTATGAAGGATACATTTAGCATACAGAGCTTCACGTACCATACCCTGAAACATGAGCCCGGCAGTGCGTGAGTTAATTTGTTTAATGGCCGGATTATCCGCCTGTTCCCGCATGCCATATTCAATAAAGTCGGTGAAAGATTTCCAGCGACTCTCAAAAAACCGCCGGGTAATCTGTGCATCTTCCAGCGTGCTCATCATTTCCATTTTTAAATAGTCAGGATCACGAGCCACACTTTCGGCAAATACCTGGGTCATGCGCAGTAAAATGCTGCCAAAATCATCGGGATGTTTTAGCGCCGCGTCAACATAGTTTTCACGTTGTGCGCTCAGCGTTTCAAGGACTTCACCGTAGAGTGCCTCCTTGGAAGGGAAGTGGCGATATAGCACGGCAGGACTGACCCCGAGGCGGCTGGCAATTTCATCCACCGCCACCCCGTGGTAGCCCTTATCGGCAAACAGTACTTTGGCCACCGCTAATATTGAGGCACGACGTTCTGCCGCTTTTAGACGTTTGGCCATATTGCCGTATTTCCTGTCAGTGCTTTTTCAGTAGAAAAACAAATTCGCCATTGGCTTCCGAGGACGAGAGTAATTCATTTCCGGTTTGTTTGCAGAAAGCTTCCAAGTCCTTGACCGAGCCGGGATCCGTGGCGCGAATTTGTAGTACCTCGCCTTCAGCGAGTGCATTCAGAGATTTTTTAGCTTTGAGGATGGGAAGCGGGCAGTTCATGCCCCGCGCGTCGAGTTCAGCATGGTGAGTGTTCATGTCATCTCCTTATTGATTAACTAAGTGAACGTTTATTAACTTAGATCGATAAAAGCAACATGTCAAGCCGGGCTAAAATTTATTTTAGGGTCTTGGCCGCAGCTAAATCCGACAGCTTCAGTAGATTAGGATAAAATGCGCCCATGTTAAATTTTAATGAAGTGAGCCTCTGGCGCGGTCCCCGTGAACTAATTCACAACCTGACAGTAAGTATTCACTCCGGTGAAAAAGCTGGTATTACCGGGGGTAATGGGGTGGGTAAGTCCAGTCTATTTGCTCTGATTTTGGGTGAGCTGCAAGCCGATAGTGGTGAATTTAGCTTACCGCCCCAATTAGTGATTGCCCATGTGGCGCAGGAAACCCCGGCGGTGGAAACTGCGGCCATCGATTATGTGATTGATGGCGATAGCCCACTACGCCGGATTGAGGCGCAATTGCAACAGGCGCAGGAGCAGGGCAATGGCACGCTGGAGGCGCAGCTGCATGGTGAGCTGGATGCGATAGATGGCTATCGAGCGCGCAGTCGAGCGGCCGTGTTGCTAAATGGTCTGGGTTTCAGTGAGGAAAAACAGGCGCAGGCCGTCAGTCAGTTCTCCGGTGGCTGGCGAATGCGCCTGAACCTGGCTCAGGCCCTGATGTGCCGCTCGGATATTCTCTTGCTGGATGAGCCCACCAACCATCTGGATCTGGATGCGGTGCTGTGGCTGGAGGACTGGTTGCAGGCCTATGCCGGTACCTTGCTATTGATTTCTCATGACCGGGATTTCCTCGATAAAATTTGCAATCGCATTGCCAATATCGAGCATCAGCAATTGACCCTCTATCGCGGCAATTATAGTGATTTTGAACAGGCACGTTCTCAGCAGCTAGCCCAGCAGCAGTCGTTGTATGAGAAGCAGCAGCGTGAACGGGCGCAGATGGAGCGCTTTGTCGAACGTTTTCGAGCCAAGGCGACCAAGGCGCGTCAGGCACAAAGCCGGGTCAAGGCGCTGGCGCGAATGGTGGATATCGGGGCTGCGCAGGTGGATTCCCCCTTTCATTTTCGTTTTCCGGGAGAGAAAACCCATACTTCGATGTTGCTGGAGCTGGACAGGGTAGCGACAGGCTATGGTGACCTGGCGACAAGTACGGCCTTGCTGTCAGGACTTCGACTGCACATTGCCCCCGGCGATCGACTGGGTCTGCTGGGGCGTAATGGGGCGGGTAAGTCGACCCTGATCAAATTACTGGCCGGTGAGCAGCCCGTCTGGGAAGGACAGCGGAATGAGGCGAATTCCCTGAGAATTGGTTATTTCGCCCAGCACCAGCTGGAACAGCTGGATCTGCAGGCTTCACCTCTGTTGCATTTTCAACGTCTGGATAAAGTCGCACGAGAGCAGGAGTTGCGTAATTTTCTGGGCGGCTTTGGTTTTCACGGAGACAGGGTCGATGAGGCAGTAGCGCCTTTTTCCGGTGGTGAGAAGGCGCGCCTGGTACTTGCCATGGTGGTCTACCAGAAACCGAATTTGCTGTTGCTTGATGAGCCGACTAATCATCTGGATCTGGCTATGCGTCATGCGCTGGTAGAAGCCCTGCAATCGTTTGAGGGGGCGGTGTGTGTGGTCTCGCATGATCGTTTTTTGCTTAATATGGTGGCGGATTGTTTCTACCTTGTCGATGACGGCCGGGTTGAGGAATTTAAAGGTGATCTGGATGATTACCGAGGCTGGTTGCTGGAGAAGGGTCGGGAAACACGAACCAGTGGCGAGAATACGGCTAATCGCAAGTTGATGCGCCAACAGGCGGCTGAGCGGCGTCAGGCACAGGGCCCCCTGCGCAGCGAATTGAAAAAACTGGAAAAGCAGCTCGCGCTTGTTTCAGAAAAATTAGATAAGGTAAATGCGAGCTTGCAGGATGAGACCATTTACAGTGCTGAAAATAAATCTCGGCTGGTAGAGATGTTGAAAGAGCAGGGTGGTTTGCAGCAGGAAGTTGATATTCTGGAAGAAAAATGGTTGCAGACGAGTGAAGATTTAGAACGGTTCTGAATAAGTTGTTGATTTTTAATCCAAATTTTCGGGATTCTCTCGGGTTTTGGCCACTACGACATGTAGCGTATCTTAGGCAAAACTTGAAACTTCTGCTTTTATTTGCCGCTATTCAAGCTATGCTTAAACACTGATTCTGAGCAGCTTACATATAAATGGAAAAAATACAGGAACTATCGGATCACGCTGTCAGGGAGTCAGTCTCCTCGCTTGTTCATATCCGTAAATTTTTAACCCTGTCATTTGGCATTATTGCGGTGGTGGTGGGGTTGGGCGTGGCGGTGTTTGCCTCAATTGATGAGCTGGCAACGCTGGTGCCCTTTGAAATAGAACAGAGCCTGTCTCGTCCCTATGCCGACACCTTGCCGCGTGTTTCTTCCAGTACCGGCATGATGGGTGATTATCTGCAAAGTCTGGCAGACAAACTGATAGCGGTACAAGATTTACCGGCAGGCATGCAGGTGAGCGTGCATTATGTTGATGCAGGTGAAGCCAGTGCCTTTTCAACGGTGGGTGGAAATATTTTTATCTTTCGAGGCATGCTGGAAAAATTGCCGCATGAAAATGCCTTAATGATGTTACTCGCGCATGAGATTGCGCATATTAAATATCGTCATCCACTAAAAGGACTTGGCAAGGGGGTGGTGGCCAGCCTGATGCTAAGTATGTTGTTCGGCACGGCGTATAGTGACACCGTTGACAAGGTTTTTCATGATGCCGGTTTACTAACCGTTTTAAAATTCAGCCAGCCCCAGGAAATTATTGCTGATGAAGAAGGCATGCGAATTTATTATCAATACTATCGGCATCGCAATGGTATTTCTGATCTCTATCGTGTTGTTGAAAGTAGCCATTTACAGACGAGCTCAGAATCGGCTTATGCGGCAACACAGTCAGACATTTCTAAAAGAATGGAAAATGTAAAACAGCATTATGTAAAAGAAATGTTAAGCAAACAGCATGCGGTTACTCCCTTTCCTACAAACATCAAGCTTTACCTGCAAACTGAAAATTGATAATAAACCTCAAACTACAGGGGTTTTACGGGATGCAGCGGTTTTGATTTATCTATCCAGCCTTTAATTTATGGTGTTTTTATTTTTCCGGCAGCTATCCCCTATTGAAGAAAATGAGCGCTTTGATGTTGATCAATTCTGTTATGAGGATGATTGATAAACTGTGTATACCACTATCACATTTAGAATTTATGAAGTCAGAATATGAAAATTGAAGATCCAAATAAACCCCGCACAACAAAAAGTTTTGCTTTGTTCGA
>VAPK010079362.1_pt1 | contig 17822 bp, 19 predicted proteins | sample 3395031 | NCBI WGS metagenome assembly VAPK01 (sample SAMN08290443, study PRJNA428436) | hydrothermal vent metagenome | isolation source: Deep-sea hydrothermal vent chimney 1 | place: Pacific Ocean: Juan De Fuca Ridge
GTGAACATTAATTCTGCCTCTGCACCAGAAATAGCTAAGGCAGTGAAAGGTATAGGAAAAGCGAAGGCAGAGGCCATTCTAGAATATCGTAAAACTCATGGACCGTTTAAATCCATTGACGAGTTAGTCAACGTGAAAGGTATCGGTAAGGTAATTGTTCAAAAGAATAAAGAGCAGCTTGTCGTGAAATAATTACTTTGGTTAAGGCAGAAAGGGTGAGCAGGTAAATTCTGCCACCCTGCTTTACTTAAGGATAATATTTTCTGTATTCACATTCAATGGGTCTCTGTGGTGTTCCAAATATTTCTGAACTATCTCTCCGTTATGTTCCAGTCGACCAAGCTCCATACCCTATTGCCCAAATAGCCTTCCCCAATAGCGCTTTTCAATTCGGGAAATTACGATTGCAGTCTTCTAGAATTACAACTCTTAGCTTGTTTGATTTATTTCGTTTTGAAGAAGGTTAGGTGTTGTAGACGAAAACTTCTAATGATAAACTTTGCTGATAGTTGCAAGCCCTTCCTTTTTTCCTAATATGAACTATGTTTTGCATAGTGCATCACAAAAATTAATGGAATTGTTGAAATGAAAGTGGTTATATTAGCGGGTGGATTTGGAACACGGCTTTCCGAAGAAACCAATGTAATTCCTAAGCCAATGATTGAGATTGGTGGTCACCCCTTGTTATGGCATTTAATGAAAATCTTTGCTCATCAGGGGCAGAATGAATTTGTCGTTGCGTTAGGGTATAAAGGGGAAGTTATCAAACGCTATTTTTTGGATTATCCGACCCTACATTCTAATTTATCTATTAACCTGATTACAGGGAAAATCGATTCCCACCCGCAATTTTCTGAGCAATGGCAATTAGAATTAGTAGATACTGGGCTAAACTCCTTTACAGGTGGCCGTTTAAAACGATTAAAAAAATACTTAACAGAAACATTTATTCTCACTTACGGCGATGGTTTATCTAATGTTAATATAAAAAAACTGTTGAAATTTCACCACTCACATGGCAAGTTAGCAACCTTGACGGCAGTAAAACCCGTTTCACGGTTTGGCTTATTGAAGTTATCCGAAGATAATCAAGTTCAACAATTCGCTGAAAAACCAGACTATCAAAATGATTTAGTAAACGGCGGCTTTTTTGTTTTAGAGCCGGAAGTTTTAGATTATATTGCTGATGATACAACCGCGTGGGAACGCGAACCTTGTGAACAATTAGTTGCAGATGGACAATTAATGGCCTATCAGCATGATGGTTTTTGGCAATGTGTGGATACGTTGCATGAACTACGACAATTACGAGAACTATGGGAAACCGATAAGGCCGAATGGAAAATATGGTAACAACGAATAATTTTTGGCAAGGAAAGCGAGTTTTTATTACCGGGCATACTGGTTTTAAAGGTAGTTGGTTAGTCACGTATTTGAAAATTTTAGGCGCTAACGTTTGTGGGTTTTCATTACCACCACTAACAACACCCAATTTATTTAGTATTGCGAATGTCACGGATGGAATACAATCAATTGAAGGGGATGTACGTGATGCAGAGGTGTTAATATCTGCGGTACGTGATTTCCAACCTGAATTTATTTTTCATCTCGCTGCCCAATCCCTGGTCAGAGAATCCTATACTGATCCAGTAACTACGTATGCAAGTAATGTAATGGGAACAGTACATCTATTGGAAGCCGTGCGTGCAGTAAGTAGTATCACTTCGGTAATCATAGTGACTAGTGACAAATGTTATGAAAACCGCGAATGGATCTGGGGCTATCGTGAAAATGAAGCAATGGGTGGGTTCGACCCGTACTCAAGTAGTAAAGGCTGTGCAGAATTAATCACTTCGGCTTACCAACGGTCCTATTTTACAGGACATTCCAAGGCCAATGTATCCAGTGTTAGGTCAGGAAATGTGATTGGTGGTGGTGATTGGTCTGCAGATCGATTAATTCCTGATTTATGCTATGCATTTTCTCGAGGTAAAGCCGCAAAAATTCGTAACCCTAATTCAATACGCCCATGGCAACATGTGTTAGAGCCTTTGTCGGCCTATTTATTGTTAGCTGAAAAATCAAGTAACTCTCCAGGACAATATATTGGAGGATGGAATTTTGGTGCGGATTTTCAAGATGCAAAACCTGTTTCATGGATTGCAGATAAGCTTATAGAATTATGGGGAGGGAAAGCCCAATGGTTTACAGATAATAACGAACACTTACATGAAGCTCAGATCCTACGTTTGGATTGTAGTAAAGCAAAATCATTACTTAATTGGACACCCCGTTTAAATTTAACACAAAGTCTAAAACTAACAGTTAAGTGGTATCAAGCGTTTGAAAAAAATGAGGATATGGAAAATTTTACAAGGCAACAAATTCAAAGTTTTATCAATATGGAGACAGTATAAGTGTCGAAATGCCGTTTTTGTGCCACGGAATTGACATATAGTTTTGTTGATTTAGGCATGTCGCCATTATCCAATGCGTATTTAAAAGCAGAACAACTCAATTGCATGGAGGCGTTTTATCCCCTACATGCTTATGTTTGTGAGGCTTGTAAATTAGTACAATTAGAAGAATTTGAAACCGCTGAAAATATTTTTAGCGATTATGCCTATTTTTCATCCTATTCCAGTTCTTGGTTACAGCATGCTAAAGCTTATACCGAAATGATGGTGCAACGCTTTGGACTTGATGGCAGTCATCAAGTAATAGAAATTGCCAGTAATGATGGCTATTTACTACAATATTTCAAGCAACAAAATATTCCAGCATTGGGTGTTGAGCCTGCCGAAAATGTTGCTAAGGTAGCAATCGATAAAGGTATAGATACGTTAGTCAAGTTTTTTGGTATTTCCACGGCTAATGAATTAAAAAGTAGCAACAAGCAAGGTGATTTAATTTTAGGCAATAATGTATTAGCCCATGTGCCTGACCTGAATGATTTTGTAGCGGGTCTAAAAATTGCTTTAGCGGATAAAGGTATTATCACTATGGAATTTCCGCATTTATTACAATTAATGCAAAAAAACCAATTTGATACTATTTATCATGAGCATTTTTCCTATTTTTCGTTATATACGGTCATCCAGGTTTTCGCTAAACACGGTTTGAGGATTTTCGATGTTGAAAAATTAACCACACATGGTGGTTCATTAAGAATTTTTGCGTGTCATGACAACGATTCAGACCAAAGCAATAGTGAAACAATAAGCCTGTTACAAACGGAAGAACAAGAAGCAGGTTTAGATAAATTGGCTACTTATCTGGATTTTTCAGAGCAAGTTCAAGCAACCAAGCGTGCCTTGCTAGATTTTATGATTCAAGCTAAACGCCAAGGAAAAAAAGTGGTCGGTTATGGAGCGCCCGCAAAAGGTAATACCTTATTAAATTATTGCGGGATTCGGAATGACTTTTTGGATTATACCGTTGATTTAAGTCCACATAAGCAAGGTACATTTTTACCAGGAACCCATATTCCCGTTTATGTACCTGAACGGCTTGCTGAAACACAACCAGATTATATTTTGATTCTACCGTGGAATTTGCGTGATGAAATTGCTAAACAACTAGCCTACACTAAAGAATGGGGCTGTCAATTATTCGTACCAATACCTGAAGTACAATTAGTCGTATGATTTTTGAGGAATTATCTTTAAAAGGTGCTTATTTAATCAAACCTGAGCCGCATCATGATGAGCGAGGTTTTTTTGCGCGGAGTTTTTGTAAACAAGAGTTTCAGGCGCATGGTTTAGTGAATGAATATGTTCAATGTAATATTTCGTATAATAAAAAAAAGGGTACATTACGAGGTATGCACTATCAATTACCGCCTCATCAAGAAACAAAATTAGTGCGCTGTAGTCGTGGTGCAATTTATGATGTGATTGTCGATTTGCGTATACCATCACCAACTTACAAACAATGGTTTGCAGTAGAATTGACACAAGACAATGCTTATATTTTATACATTCCAGAAGGTTTTGCGCATGGTTTTTTGACCTTATTGGATGAGTCTGATGTTTTTTATCAGATGTCGACTTTTTATGAATCTGATTTTTCTGCTGGGTTTTGTTGGAATGATTGTAATCTTATGGTTCAGTGGGTAGAACCAGTTCTATTCATATCTGAAAAAGATAAAAAATATTCTGAATACAGAGAGTGAATGCCCATTTTATTATTAATACTGCTTCCAAACTTGGTTGAAATTATGGGAAAACAATTTTTTGATCAAAGTATCAAAAGAAAATGTATAGTTACTGATCTCCTATGGGAGAAAGCATGACACCCAATATCCATTATACTAAGCCATCAATTACTGATAAGGAAGTCGAATATGCTGCCGATGCAGCGCAAAATGGTTGGGGAAATCAGTGCTATGAATATATCAACCGCTTTGAAGAGTTGTTCAAGAAACATCTTGGCGTCAAATATGCAATAGCCACCTCTAGTTGTACCGGAGCACTACATATGGGATTAGCTGCTCTGGGAGTCGCTTCCGGTGATGAGGTTATTTTGGCAGATACCAACTGGATTGCTTGTGCGGCTCCGATTACTTACCTTGGTGCAAAGCCAGTTTTTGTGGATATTCTCCCAGACACTTGGTGCATTAACCCTGAATTAGTTGAAGCGGCTATTACACCACAGACCAAGGCTATTATTGCAGTTCATCTTTACGGCAATCTTTGTGAGATGGATAAGCTCCTTTCCATTGGTGAGAAACATGGAATACCTGTAATTGAAGATGCAGCCGAGGCAATTGGGTCAATTTACCATGGTAATCGTGCGGGTTCCATTGGTAGATTTAGTACTTTTTCTTTTCACGGTACCAAGACGATTACTACTGGAGAAGGAGGGATGTTTGTTTCTAACGACTCCGATCTTTATGAGCAAGTTTTAATGCTCAGCAATCATGGGCGATCTAAAGCACAAAGCAAACAGTTTTGGCCAGATATGATTGGTTTTAAATATAAAATGTCGAATATTCAGGCTGCTATCGGTTGCGCACAAGTCGAGCGAATTGAGGATCTTATCACGGAAAAACGCAGAGTTTTTTTAACATATCAAAAATTGCTTAGAGGTTTGCCGATAAAGATGAATCCTGAAAAAGAGGGCACTGTTAATGGCTATTGGATGCCAAGCATTGTAGTTGATGAGACGATAATATTCGATCGAGAAATGCTATTGGAGGCATTCCAGGCCAAGGGTATTGATGGCCGAGTTTTCTTTTGGCCATTATCTTCTCTGCCAATGTTCAATTCACAGCCAGAAAATACAATTTCCTATGATATTTGTTCCAGAGCATGTAATTTACCAAGCTATCATGATTTGCTTGAAGAACAAATATCTAGAGTTTGCAATATTGTTCGGTCAATAATTTTTTATAGGCAATAAATATGCAAAGACGAGTGGTAATTTCTCAGTCTATGTACTTTCCATGGGTAGGTTTACTGGAACAGATTCGTCTTGCAGATGTGTTTGTTCATTATGATGATGTCCAATTAACACGTGGTTTTTATAATCGTGTCCAAGTTAAAACCACTCAGGGTATAAGGTGGCTCACAGTGCCCTTGAGAGATTTTCATCGTGGACAGAGAATTGATGAAGCACAGATCGATGACCGAGAAGACTGGCGGCAGAAACATCGTGATATTCTGAAACAGGCATATCGAAAGGCAGAATTTTGTGATGAAATGCTGAACTTGGTTGATTGTGTTTTTTCGCTGCCTGCACATTCTCTGGCTGATGTTTCACGCAATTCGATTTTAGCAATTGCAGAATATTTCAATATTTCGAATTCCTGTCAATTTGTTGAATCAACTAGTCTTCAAATCGAAGGAAGAAGCAGTCAGAGACTGCTCGATATTGTCCAGGCTCTTGCTGGGAACATATATATTACAGGTCATGGTGCAAAAAATTATCTGGATCATGAATTGTTTGAACAAGCTGGTGTCTTTATTCAATATATGAAGTATCGTAGCACACCATACCCTCAGCAGCATGGTGATTTCACACCCTACGTCACCTCTCTAGATTTGATAGCAAACTGTGGCCGTATGGGCGCATCTGTTATAAAGTCTGAGTCCATAGACTGGAATGAATTTGTAAGAAATGACCATGAATGATCTTGATAATGTAGCATCTGAATATTCGCCAAGTGGAGCAACAGCCATAGAAAATGACTTGATTCTTCACTGGTATCCCCAGAGAATCATTGGTCGTTTTGACCACTGTAATTCTTTACTTGAACTTGGAGTAGGCCATGGGTTTACCGCCGCAATCTTCAATGCTGTTTGTAATAAACATATGATAATTGAAGGCTCGCAGGTTGTTATAGAGCTGTTTAAGAATAATCATCCAGAATTTTCAGCAACAGTAATTCACGATTATTTCGAAACATTTAATACCGATGAATTATTTGACGTTATTGTCATGGGATTTATTCTTGAGCATGTAGATGATCCTGGGCTAATACTTTCTAGATATAAAAAGTTTCTTAACCCAGGTGGAAAAATATTTATTGCTGTACCAAATGCTAAATCATTAAACAGGCGCTTTGGGCTGGAACTGGGGTTAATAGATGATATATATAGTTTAAATGCAAACGACTTGGCTTTAGGGCATAAGCGTCAGTTTTGCCGAGATACCTTGCGACATTTATTGGTTGAGCATGGTTACCAAGTATTATATGAGGAAGGAATATATTTAAAGCCTTTGCCTTTGTCCGTTCTAAAAACACTTTCTGATTTTGAAGAAAATTTGCAAGCAATGTTGAGAGTAGGGGTAGATTTCCCTGATTTGTGTGTTGGGTTATTAATGGAAGTGTCGCTAGAATGAAATCCGCTCTGATAGTTGGTGCTAATTCAATGCTTGGTAGGAACTTGATAGATATTTTGACAGCGAATGGGGTTGATGTATTAACTGCGGGTCGTTTTTCTACAGCCGACATTTATTTAGATTTGCACGATGGTTTGTCGCAGCCAATCTCTAAAAATATTCAGGCTGACATTGTGTTTCATTGCGCTTCCAGCTTTGCTGATGATAGTTGGGAAGGAATAAGGGAAAACTATCAAGTTAATGCTGCTGGGTGCTTATGGGTGTTAGAGTTGGTTGAATCTCTTGGCAGTGAAGCTTTAATTTACGCAGGCTCTTTGTCTTCTAACGAAAAATTAGATCCTGGTCATTTTTCCTCTTATGGATTTTCCAAGTCCCAAGGCGAAAACATCCTTGACTGGGGAATGAAAAAACTAAACAGGCGGTTTTGCAGTTTGCGCTTTTCTCAAATGTATGACACTGAAGGTGCTTGTATACAACATCAACCATGGTTTGGAAGAATTATTGCCTATGCGGCTAGAGGATTAGATATCAGTATGCCGGAATCCGATGGAGTTCGAAATTTTTTGCATGTTGAAGATGCAGCCAGACTTATGTTTACTGCGGGACAACATACTGAAACAGGGATTTTGGATGTTATTCATCCAGATTCTTTGACTTATCAGCAAATCGCTACTGTTGCTTACACTATTTTTGGGGCTGGCGGTTGCGTGACTGATGCGCCCAAAAAAACTCCTTTTCGGTATATTAATTTTCCAAATAGTAATCTTTTATTATTTAACCAATCCCCCATGATTTCTATTCAGGATGGTATTGAGCGTATATACCAGCAACAAACATGGTCTGCATTTGGGCCATTGGATGTAACATGAATTCACCGATCTCCAATCAGAAATCAATTACCGTACTGGTGACAGGGGTCGGTGCTATCATCGGTCAAGGAATTATTAAATGCCTACGTCAATGTCATGAGCTTATTCGCATAGTAGGTCTGGATCAGAATCCACATTCTAGGGGAAAGTATCTGTGCGATACATTTTACGCTAAACCCGCCTGTACTGAGGTAGATCCTGATTATCTTGAGTTTTGGCAAACTACTCTCATTACAGAAACGATAGATTTAGTATTACCCGGTCTCGAAATTGATCTCTTTTTTTTGAATACAAATAAGCAAGTTCTAAGTGCTACTGGCTCTATACTCGGGATAAATACTCAGCAACTGATTGATTTAGCTCAAGACAAGTGGGCATTAGGTTTAGAGCTGCCGAATATAGGTCTTTCGGCTATTCCCTCAACATTAAGCCAGGATTGGCTGGAGTGTAAGGCTGCTCTAGGTTCACCGCCTTTTTTATTGAAACCTCGCAAGGGAAATGGTTCACGCGGGATAGTTCGATTAGATGATGAAAATGATTTACGCTATTGGCGTAAAAAGGCAGCTGGCAATTTTATGATACAAAAAATTGTTGGAGATGACGACGAAGAATACACTGTGGGTGCGTTTGGTTTTGGAAATGGAGAATCTTTATCCTCTATTATTTTTCGTCGAAAACTTTCTGCCGCTGGTAATACACAATATGCTGAGGTTATTGAGGATCAAGCCATTGAAGATGCTACACGGAAATTGAGTCTTCATTTTAAACCTATCGGTCCGACAAATTATCAGTTTCGTAAGCATAACGGTTATCCATATCTGCTAGAAATAAACCCGCGTCTCTCGAGTAGTACTTCGCTTCGTGCAGGTTTTGGTTATAATGAATCACAAATGGCAGTAGATTTTTATATTAATAATGTTGAGCCTTCCAAACCAATTATTTCTTCTGGTTTTGCGTGGCGTTATTCTGAGGATTTTTTTATAAAATGATTGCTGTAATTTCCGATGTTCATGGTAACTTACCAGCTTTGCAAGCAGTTTTGATGAAAGCGTCTTCATTAGGCTGTAAAAGAGTTATTTCCCTTGGGGATATTGTTGGTTATTATGCTCAGCCAGGCGCATGTATTGACTTGTTGAAAGCGCATGATGCCATCAATATTATGGGAAATCATGATAGTTATATTGTTAACGGAACGACCTGTCCGCGATCTAAGATGGTTTCCGAAATCATAAATTATCAACGTACTATTATTTCGGATTTTCAGGTTGAATGGTTATTTAATTCGCTTCCAAAATTGATCGAGAAAGGAAACTATTTTGCACATGGTGGCTGGCAGGACCCAACCGATCAATATTTATATAAAGTGTCTCAATTACATTTGCCAATTGACTCGAAAAACTTGTTGACTGGTCATACTCATGTGCAAGTTTTATTAGAGTTTGGTGAACAGAAATACTGTAACCCCGGTTCAGTCGGTCAGCCTAGAGATGGAGATCCAAGAGCTGCATTTGCAGTATTGGAAGGTTATGATATACATCTGCATCGGGTTGAATACGATATAGATCTAACTGCATATGCAATGAAAAAGGCAGGTTTCCCAGAAAAATATTACGAAAACCTATATATCGGCGCGCAGATTGGTGGACGCATTGATAAAGTTACTGCAGCTACTAAACAGAAAGATGATTATGAATAAAAATACACAATTCACTAATGAGGTGAAGGAAAATATATGTCGACTTGGAAAAGCACCAGAGCTATCTAAGAAATCACTAGAGTGGATGTTGTCTGCTGGTAGTATTGGAAACTATACATACAATTTTAACTGGCTAGGGCGTCCCATTATTCAGTATCCACAAGATATAGTTGCCATGCAGGAATTAATCTGGCATATCAAGCCAGATCTGATTATCGAAACAGGTATTGCTCATGGTGGTTCGCTCATTTTTAGCGCATCTATGTTGGCAATGCTAGATATGGCAGAGGCTATTGAAGCGAATACTACTATTGAACCTAAAGTATCTAAACGAAAGGTATTGGGAATAGATATAGAGATCCGTAAGCATAACCATAATGAGATATTAGCCAATCCTATGGCTTCTCGTATTCAGATGATAGAGGGTTCCAGCATTGACATGGAAACTATCAAGCAAGTTAAAGAATTTGCATCAGGTTATAATTGTATACTGGTTTGTCTTGACTCTAATCACACATACGAGCATGTGCTAGCAGAGTTGGAAGCATATGCGCCCCTAGTTTCCATTGGGAGTTATTGTGTGGTGTTCGATACCATAATTGAAGATATGCCAGTTGAAATAATCCGCGAGCGACCTTGGGGACCCCGAAACAATCCAAAAATGGCAGTAAGGGAATATTTAAAAGCCCATTCGGAGTTCGAAATCGATAAAAATATACAGAATAAACTATTGATTACTGTTGCACCGGATGGATATCTCAAACGAATAGTCTAACAGTATATTTTATCCACCGCTATATATAGTCAGTTCGAAGTACAGATGAAAATTACTTGCTTTAAAAGGTGAAATATTTTTTCAAAAAGAGTTTTGAAAAGCTATAAGTTAACAAGTCAGCGATGAAAACGATAAACCGAAAACTTACAAGCAAAGAAATGAAATGACTACTGGAAGTATTAGCCTCTAGTAATTTTTCAGAGATTAATTCAGAAACACCAATCCCTTGAGGAGCGAATAAAGTAATAAAGCCGATTCCCCAGGAAAATATATAAACTCCACCGGAGATTAAGTGAGAAACCGCAAGGTTTATTGCTGGAAAAGCCTGTAAAAAACAAACAAAAGAACTGGCAGCTATAACCCAGTAAAACAATATACAACAAACTCCCGAATAATAGGGCGGTTTCCGCAATGTGGCGTGTATTGGGAGTAAATATCTATTTACTAGTTCGGGCAATAACAAGATAATGCTTAGCCCCCCAATAATTAGAGCAACTACTAGCAAAAACCAATGCGATTCTTTTACTAAATTGATAACTATACTACCACCTAATGCCAGGGTTATAGCCGCAACCGCCAAATTTTCAATTAATAAATAAGAACCTACATAGCGTGGCTCAATACCATGCTGATGATAATCTGCTGCTCTGGCTACGGTATGCCAAATACCACCAGGAAGGTATTTGGCGGGTAATCGTTTACTATGAATCCAGAAAGCTTTGGTGTAGCTTAATGATAGAGAGCAGCCATTAAAAACAATAATAGTAAACAGGGGTGAGATAAAGTGTAATAGTATCCATAATGTAATACTGAAGGTTAGCCAGATAATTTTTGCCTGTTGAAATGTAATAATTAACTCGGCTCTGGATTGCCAAAAATAGTAACTAAGAAAAGTTATTGCAACCGGTGTGAACAGCAGCTTAGCCCAATGGATAATTGGTTTAAGAGTATTTAAATGAGGTTTTAGATGAACCACATTAATGATTGGTACGTTTTCCAGAGATATAGCGAATCGGAAAACTCGGTAGTAGTAAAAAGAGTATTAATAAACGTACTGACAAAGGATGTTTCGATAGAACAATTGTTTTGCTTAACTCTATGGGAAGGCGGGCTAAAGGAAAAAATTTGTCCAATAATGAAATAGCTAAACCAAAGTCTTTGTTTTGGTAACGCCTGATTTTTTCTTTGTGTGTGGATTCTATTCGAAATTCACGTCTGCTCCAGCTTGTTTGAATAGCATGGACAAAGTCCCCTTTTAAAATTAAATTCGTTAATATAATTAAATCTGAGCCAACCACATTAATTAAAGGACAGTCATCTAGAGCCTGCTTGCGAATCACTCCAAGGATTGGATGCATATTCCCCCAAAAAGTGGTGAAAAAACGAGCTATAACATCCATTCCACGTGTATCCACCCAACCATATTCACGACCAAAAGAATTATTATCTTCGTTTATCCATTGGGATGAACCATAAGCGATAACAGCTTCAGAATGAGACTCTAAAATTTCAACACAGGATATTAAATAATTATTAGCCCATAAGTCATGACCTGCTGCCCACATAAAGTATTGACCAGTCGCTGACTTTAGTACATAAATAAAGTTTCTAGCAGCACCACGATTTTCATTAAAACGATGATAGTAGATCCAATCATATTTGGCAGCATATTTGCGGCAAATACTTTCAGTGTCATCAGTAGAAGCATTATCAGAAATAATTAATTCAATATTGGGATAGTCTTGTTGAACTAATGAATCTAAAGATTGTTGTAAAAAATGCGCTTCGTTAAAAACAGGCATACCAATAGAAACAAGCGGGATACTAGATGAATTCACTAAATTAGTTCTGGATATTGTAATGTTGAGTTGTGAGGTTTTTTTTGAGCATGAGACCAAGAATATTTAATATTGCAAAGCTAATGTGATGGAAATTCTGATAATAAACTCAAAATTAATCGGACTCTCTTTTTATTTTTCGTTGTTCTTTTTCTATATCTTTGTAATGCAAAGAAGAAACTTGCTCAGAGATTAGACCCATCATAAAGGTAATAAGTGCGGAGGTCAGTAGTAAAGCGCTCATGTTAGTGAATCTGTCAGCAGTAAAATAAGTATAGCTGTAATACCCGAGTCCGGTTAGAAATAAACTGCTACTAACGGGAAGAAATAGGCGCATTGGGGAAAACAAAGCACCAATTTTCAGGATAATAATAAAAAAACGTATTCCATCTTTGAATAAACTGATATGACTTTTTCCTTCCCGTTTACCCGCATTGATGGGTATATAAGCAACAGGTAAACCTGAACGAAAAAATGCCATGGTACTAGTTGTAGGATAAGAAAAACCATTAGGCAATAGATACAAAAACTTACGGAAATGACGTGTTCTCACCGCACGAAAACCCGATGTAAGATCGTCAATTTTATAGCCAGTCATAATTGAAGCTAAGCGATTATAAAAAGCATTGGCGAATCGTCGAAACCAACCAGCGTGGGTATTGGCTCGGCGTGCTCCAATTACCATTTCATAACCTTGTTCCATTTTTTCTAACAATTTTGAAATATCTGCGGGGTCGTGCTGGCCATCGGCATCCATAAATATCGTGATATCGCCATTAACATTGCGAGCACCAGTTTTAATTGAAGCCCCATTTCCCATACTATAGGGGTGGGAAATAACCTTAGCGCCATGCTGCTTGCTAAGTTTTTCTGTATCGTCAGTTGAACCATCATTAACAACTATAATCTCTGCTTTTGGATAATGTTGTTTGAGTTTAGGTAGTAGTATATTTAAACCAATCGCTTCATTTTTTGCGGGCAACACGATACTGAATTTATCGGATTTTTTCATTTTTAGTATTATCTTTTTGTGCTAATGCTATGCTGGCATTCGTAACAAATTCAGAATAATTATGCCAGCTTTTATCTGCAGATATTTTGGCTAATATGAATACTTGTTCAGCAGCTTGGTAGCGCTTGTTTTCAATCAGCCAATCAATTTTTAAAAATAACGGAATCGGGTTGCTTGTGTCTTTAGTATAACTATCCTCTAATGTGGCTAAAGCAAGGTCTAATTGATTGAGCGCGTAATGATAATGCGCTGTGTACAATAAAATCTTTTGCTCAGCAACTTTATCAACAATTGGGAATTGTATGATGGATTGTAAAAATTGTAAAAACGTTTGCTTGTCTAACTGACATTCTTCATCCAGACCTCGATTGGCTAAAGCAATTATACCTTCCATTTCGTAGGTTCCAATTTTATGGGTCTTATTCACTAATTGTAATAGAGCATGGTTTTTAATTTTTTTTGTTTTTACGCAACGAATATTTATACGCTGTAGATTTACTCCCAATCCTTTTTCACCCGCTAAAAAACTATCGGCTTTATTGTATTGACCAGCCTGAAAATAGGAATCTGCAAAAATTATTTTCAAGCGGAGAGATTGTGGGTGTATAGCTAGCATGTGAGGATACATGAGACTTGGATCCCCCCACATGGTACTACGATAGAAAGTTAGCCCTGATAAAATTAATGCAAGCAATATAATACCACTATAGAAATATTTATTGGATAGTTTTAATAATAAATGGACAACAGCTAAAATAACTCCCCAACTACCGATATAATTGCGGTGCTCGAAGGCAATTTCTAACGGTAAAAAAGTTGATTCAAGTAAATGCGAACTAAAAAAGAACAAGCAACCCAAGGCTAATAACCCTAGCTTTTTAAATTGGGTAATTAAAAAACCAAGAATTAATAAAATACCAATTATAGAAAATAAGGTGCTGAAAGGACTGGTAATATTTTTTGATATTTCAATATCATCATGATAAAAGCCCATGGATGATGGGGTAGGGAATACTATTTGTTGAAGATAAAGAAAAATAACACGTCCTTGAGTTAAAAATCGCTCAGATAAGGTGAATTCTCTAAAATGATAATTCTCTGTAATGATGTTTTCAAATAAATATATAAAACCGATAAATCCTAATATAAGAATAGACCATAATATTACGATATATGGTCTAACACGCTGTCTAACATCTTCTGTGTAGATATTTCTATATAATAGGTGTTGGTTAATTAATAATGCAAAAACAGGAAACATAACACCAGATTCTTTGCAGAGTATAGCTAATGGGAAAAATAAAAATAAGGCGCAAAAAAAATAATATTTTCCATTTTTTCGTTGACATTCTTTTTTAATGCCATGAGTAAAACAAGCTAGTGCTAGAAAAATAAATAAAGTAGCAAGTATTGTCATTCTTTGAACAAGATACAATACTGTACTGATGTGCAATGGGTGAATTAACCATAGAAGACTGATGCTGAAACTGATCCATTTAAGCTTGGAAGAGCTCATAGAATTGTCGAATGACAGCAAAACTTTAGTGAGAAAAAAAACGGCTAAACCGGATAGGCCATGAAAAATTACATTGGTTAATTTCCAATACCAAATGTTTTTTCCGAATAAAGCAGCATTAATAATAAATGTGGACATAGGGATGGGACGTCCTAAAAAACCACTATTACTTAATACAAATTGTTTAAATTCGGTTGTCCAGTTTTCAGTTGTTACCGAGTGCATTATTGGCATGATCTGTGGACCATCATCCAGCATTAAGCCGCTGGACAATCCCGGTAGATAAATAAAGAAGGTGACTAATAAACCAGAAAATAACAATAATAGATTGTTTTTTGTAATGCTCATTTATCTAATTGGGTTTCAGGTAGTCTGTTTTTAAAAGATTGTATTTCATCTCGCGACAAATAGGCATAGGGTTGCGCTTCAAATATCTTTATCCATTGATGAGCTGTTTTAAAATCTCCAAAAGCAAAAGCTAAGTCAATAATGTTTTTTATAAAGATAACATTACCCGGCCTGGAATTCGCAGCTGTAATTGATAGCTCTAGGGCATTTTGATAGTTATGCCCTTTGTTTGCTACAAAAACAGCAGTTGCCATTAAAGTAAATGATTCGGTTAATTTATTATGTTGTAATTTTTTATTCCCAAGCGTTGCTTGTATGATACTTACTATTTCAGCTTCTTCTATAAAACATTTAGCACTGGTATAACATTTGATAAGTGAAGATAACCAAGATGCGTGACTTGCATAGGCTGGGCTAGAGTTTAAACGAAATTTTAAGTCTTTTAGTAAATCAGGGTCAATAGGTCGATTATTTCTACTTTCCATAGTTAATATGGCAAATAAACTATCGGCACGTAATTTATCTAGTTCAGCTGCTTTTTTGAAATGAGTAATAGCTTTTTCTTGGAAATCAACCGAATTAATTGTTGTGTATAGCCTCCCGGCTTCATAATGGGCAGCGGCTGATTTAGGATGGTGGGTTACTTCAATTAATGCACCTTCTAATCCATCACCCCAATTTATTGCACGCTGTGTAGTTAAAAACACTAAAAAAATAAGGTATGTGGCGGTGCTCAGCCACAATGGGCTTAGAGTTTTTTTATCCAAACTTAAAAGGGGTGAAAAGGCTGCTAACAATAAGCCAAAACTACCCAGGTAATTTCTATGTTCATGGGCAAGTTCCAAGGGGAGGATTGTTGATTCTATGAGGTGGGAGCAATAAAATAACGCACCGCCGAAGACAAATAAAGGTTGTTTCTTTTTTATCCATAAGAATATTATAAGGCCAATGAATAAAAAATGGCCTAATCCTGCTAATATTGGAAAAGTGTCATCGAAAAAAGAATGGGAGAGAGCAATGTCATCATGAAACAAGCCCAGACTTTGGTTATTAGGTAACAAAATCCAAAGAATATAAAGCCAAACAATTCGACATTCCGTCAATAGCCGTTCTGTTAAGGTAAATGCAGTGCCAGCATAACCGGATGTTATCCATTCTGGTTTTAAGAAGCTATAACCACTAATGAGAACTAATGGAATGGCAAGTGTGATTGAAAAAAAAATAATGCTAGTTAAACGAATTTTAGGGGGTGATGAAAAAAAGTCTTGGAAAAAAATCAATTCAATTAGCAACAAAAAAACAAAAACTAAAGCGCCATTTTCTTTTGATAGGATACTGCACAAAGCAACAATTAATACCGCTACTAAACCAACAATACCTGCCTTGAAATTCTTTTTATGCAAATTGTTTTTAGCATAAAGATAGAGAATCATGCTGATAATGACAAAAAAAGCCGATAAGCTAGTCATTCTTTGCACGACATACAATACAGAAGTCAGATTTATGGGATGAACAGCCCAAGCTAAAGCAATAAACAGTGAGGGCAGAAAAATATTGGGTAATTTTACTTTTTTAAAAAGCAAAAAACTTAACCAATAAATACCTAGGCTATTAAGAATATGGATGACTAAATTAGTTAACTTATACGAAAAAGGCGAGAGCTTTGAAAAATAAAAATTTAGCCCAAAGCTAAGCATGCTGATAGGGCGTTGCAATATAGAGCCGCTATTGCCTGATAGAGTTGCTTTAGCTATATTTTCGAATGATAAAGATTGAAGATGAAGTCGCTGATTGTTGACTATATTTGGGTAATCATCAAACTGAAATTGACCATTCAATCCTGGAAAATATACTAAAAAAACAATACTGGTAATAAACCCAAGGCTGGCGTAGATTAAAATTGAGTTTTTGATCATTGTTATTATAAACAAACAAGGCACCTCGAAGGGTGCCTTGTTCTTGGTTAGATAAAATTAATTATCTATAGAGTAAGCTAATGCTTATTAGCCTCTACAGTTTGCTGGCCGATATTTATCTACCAAAGTACCTTTTGTACAAGCCCAACGAACACCGCTGGTGGAAGTACCTGCTCCTTCGAAAATGAGAGTGTCAGAGGCGCCAGTTACGATACCTGATGATAATGCGCGGTACGTTATTGTTAAGGTGGCAACTCCAGCTAGGCCTGCGTATGTCACTCCAGAAACATAAGGTGTGGATTGAGCAATATTAACACCAGCAAGGGTTGATGTTAAAGGCATTGTAGCCTGGGATATGTAAAATTCTGAAATCGCCATTTTACCTGCGGCTGCAACGCCTATACCTTCTGATACTTTTGCACGGACAGTGTAGTCTGAATAAGCCGGAATCGCAATCGATGCCAAAATACCAATAATCGCAACCACGATCATTAATTCGATAAGGGTAAAACCTTGTTGTGCTTTATTTATTGTGTGTTTCATGTATTATTTTCTCAAAAATAGTTAATTACGATTTGTTTTATGCAGAGAGTGTGCCAAGGTTTGATGTTTGAAGGGTTTAAGTCTAGGGTTTAGTGGGTGTTTTTTGCTAACTTTTTGATAAATAACAAATAAGCCTTAATTGGCCAAGGTTGCGATAGTTCATTATTGCAAATTAATAATGAAATCCACTGGTTTTTTCTCGCCGAATCTAACAATAGTGAGGCGGGAGGAGGAGAAAATGGCAACTTGTGACAATTTTTGTCGGTTTTTTGATTGAAGTATGCCGTTGCTGTGTTCAGTACTATTTTGTTGGCTATCACAAAGAACGCAAAATTTTTGTTTTGTTAAATGCCTGAAATAATAAAATCCAATGAGGCAATGATTTCAGATCGGTAATGGGAAAGATGACATATTTCTTTACCCAACACTTTTCGATCGATACCTGCTAGTTGCTGTGTTAATA